>Ga0315914_1003621_pt1 | contig 23421 bp, 10 predicted proteins | sample MpolenodulesMG_FD_203920 | JGI IMG/M metagenome (GOLD analysis project Ga0315914, IMG submission 203920) | Medicago polymorpha root nodule microbial communities from Los Angeles, California, United States - elongated nodules | ecosystem: Host-associated > Plants > Roots > Nodule | place: USA... | reverse complement strand
CATTTAAATTATAAAGAAATGAATTAATTTTTCTTAAATGGTGGTTCAAAATTAATATATATCATAAAAAATTATTTATGTTAAAATAGATTAAAGTGTAGTGCATATTTAATTATTAAGGGAGGGGTTGTAATTCAAACATCTTATAAGAGAGGAGAGTATAAATTTTATTTTTGAAGGGAGGGGAGTGTATATTTTAACATAAGAGAGGAGGGGAGTGTAATTTACGCTAAACAAAATAATGAGTATTAGATCCTTTATAATAATAAGTGATGTAACTGATGTAAGCTAACGTGCGGATATGAATTAGATCACTTTTGAGCACTTATAATCATCAAAATGCCTAAACTAACACATAAATTAGATCTTTTTGCATATTAGATCATTAATGAGTATTTGAATAAATAAAAGCATGAGATTCCAATCTACTCCCTCAGGTCACTGTTATAAACAAAACTTCACTTTTTAGATACATTGAATAATTAATATATCTAGTGAATAAAGACTAGATATATTAATTATTCAATGTATATAAAAAGTGAAATTTTGTTTATAATAGTGACCAAAGAGAAAATCCTTTATATATGTACTCCATCTGATCCTTTATTAAGAAGAAAAACTAAAAAACATTAAAATCATTATATATGCTGTAATCATTATTATAAGCAAAAATTTACATTTTAAATTCGTTCGATTAATGATGTATATGATCTTTTTTATAGACCACATACATCATTTAATCAATTAATCTAACATGTTGATTTTTGTTTATAATAGTAAACAGAGTGTGTAATTATTAGTTGTTATAACTTTTTGAATTTGTTTGTATAAATATACCCTCATAAAAATTTGTAAAGTATTACATATTCCCACTAATATATATATATATATAGACACACACACATACATATCACAAAGACAAACATTAAATAAATATTAAAGTAGTCTTTTACGAAATAAATATACATTAAAAATTGTGATTTTTATTTTATTGATAGAACCAAAACTTTTTTTCAAAAGTTTCATATATAAAGTACCATAGGAATTAGTATAAACTAAATACATTAATTATTCAATTAATATGAAAAATTAAACTTTTGCTAATAATAGTGATCTTTAAATTATTACTGAATTTAAAATCCACTCCCTTTGATCACTACTAATTTTTTTTTTAGATAGACGAAATGACAAAGTTATTATAAACTCACACACAAAGTGGAGGTGCTAGGATTCGAACCTCAGTCATGACGTCTAACCTAATAATTTCGACATTTTTATCAGCTAAGACTTATGAAACGATCACTCGAAGAGCATAAAATATGAAACTAATTTGGGAAAACAGGATATGGATTTTATAATTGTATTTTCAATCGCGCATGACATACCTAAATCTTAAAATTTTAACTAAACATGATTTAAATCTCCAAAGTTTAGTTCAATCCAATTTATTCTCACTCTACTTTTTTAAAAGGATTCTCTCCCCTACTTATTTGTAATAGGAGGCAATTTTATTTTATTTTATTGAAAGGAGGCTACTTGCTAGTTGCTAATGCTACTATAAGTAACAATCGTATACAGTACAAACTAAAAAGTAAATGGACGAGAGTAATATTTCTAAATTTTGTTGTATCTAGACGGTAAGATGGATATGTTAATTGCTTCTTTAGGGGGGTAAAAAAACAAAAGAATATTCTTACTGTTAAAAAGAAAAACAAAAGAATATTCTTTAGAAGTTTTTTCTTTTAAGGAAATATTCTTTAGAAGTTTTTTTTGTTTGCCGCCCTCGTTGAAAAGTTATTATTTTAATGGCTTTCATAAAGAAATTAAAGATTAGATGAATAGTTGATTTTTTTTTTACAATGTTGCTTATTTGTCCCAACGAATATATTTAGTTATTTTATCCCATCGGATTTGGTCTCTTGTCAACGGATTTGGTCCTCTACAACACATATGCACAATCACTATAGGAATAAAGAATATTTTCGAGGTACACAAACCATGAGAAACACCTTAAGCTATCGCTCATAAATTATAAATTAGCTTACAAGTTATCAATTATTTTTATCAAATAGACTACATTTCAACAAAATTGGTCATTAGAGAGAATCTCAATTCCATTTGAGAGCGGTGTCTTATTTAACTTAACAAAAATCCAAGTGGTTATCTCAAAAGTATAGTTTAAATAGTAAAAATTTATTGAGACATTGGATATGTTGCACAAGTTTGAATTTGCCATAACTTTCTTCTTTGAATTTAGTGTGTAGGTTCTGAGATTAGACTCTTTGAAGAAGAAAAGATATACATAGTTTTAAAGAAATGAGATTTGTACAACTATTTTGAAACAAATTTTGGACAACTCTTTCATATTCCCATTGTATTTTTATACCCTTTCTTTCTTTGTGTATATAGTTTTTTACCATTAAAAAAAGAAAAAATATAGGCTTATTCAATCACCCGGTCCCTTAACTTAATTGATTGTTTCAATTTGGTCCCCTAACTATAATTTGTACCGATTTGGTCCCCTATGTTTTGCTTTGTTACTAGTTTTAGTCTTTTCTGTTAGTTTCTCTAAAAGAAACGTTAACTTATGTACCAATTTGGTCCTTTATGTTTTGCTCTGTTATTAGTTTTAGTTCTTTCTATTAACGTTTTTTGTAGAGAAACTAACGCAAAAGACTAAAACTAGTAACAAAGCAAAATATAAGGGACCAAATTGGTACAAATTATAGTCAGGGGACCAAATTGAGACAATCAATTCAATTAAGGGACTGAGTAATTGAAGAGTTTAAAATATATTATTTTAAAAGTCGTTAAAAAATGGATGTATACACGTAATTATTTCTACTTTTATGAGAGGAATAATAAAATACTAACATCTCAATATATTTATGTCGTTCCTCTTGGGGAATCTTGTTTGTTAAACTCTTCTAGAACGTTTGAGGCCTCCAGTTTTGACTAGACAACTATTTAATGGTTGAAAAGGGATCATGGAAATAATTACTGCCCGAATCAATGTATGTCTATTTAAATGTTTTTCAAAGATACCCCAAAACTATTTAAATGTTTTTCAAAGATACCCCAAAAAGAATAGACGAAAGTATAGAGTTTTCAAAGACCAAAGAGAATTAAGAAATTAGAAATCGTTATGCTCGCATGTGAAATAGTATGAACGAGACGACCATATGACTATTAAATATATAGATTGGAATCTCATACTTTAATTATACGTGTGTAATATACAAACAACGTGACATTAAAAATTTGAATCATTAATCTTAAAATTATGAGATACTAAGAATACACTATTGCTCAGTAACTTGACGTGCAAGGAAACATGGTCAAGTAAACAAATTCCGTGGCTTTAATTACTTATGCATGCATGCGCTTAATTTGCATATTGTGTCTTATATATTATAACGTACATATTGAAATTTCCTTTTTTCTGAACAAACACGGACGCAGAATCAGAATCAGAATCAGAGAGAAAGAAAAAAGTGGTACTGTCTTGTATATTTTGCTTTGCTTTTGACAAAATAGGTGTACGTATAAGCACACGCACACATGCTGCAGTATTCTGTTCCGGGAATAGTTTCAAGACTATAGGTAAAGAGAATGAAGCCAATAAGCTATAGGACGAATAATCTAGACTTCATTTTGATTTTTGACTGAAGACACAAACTGACATGACAAAACAAAACTATATGCATTTTGTAACATTTATTCAATATCAATGGTGTGTAATTAACGCTAGGTGGCAGCTGGAAACTGGTTTGGGACATAGTGCAAGCTGAAGTTATTTCTCCATTCACGGATACACCATTGTTGTTTAATTTAGGTTTAATTGTAGTTTTAATCCCCTAACTTTCTCAAAGTTGCGATTTTGACCCCCTAAGAAAAAAAACTACAAAACCGTCCCCTATGTTTTGCACCTGTGGCAGTTTTGACCCCCAAGGCTAATATTGACTCGGTCTACGCTGACGTGACACCCTAAGTGAGGAGCCACGTGTTAATTTTATAATTTTTTTTTGCCTGGGGGCCAAAACTGCTACAGTTGCAAAACTTAGGGGACGATTTTGTAGTTTTTTTTTCTTAGAGTATCAAAATTGCAACTTTAGGGAAGTTAGGGAGTTAAAACTGCAATTAAGCCTTTAATTTATTCTTCATGGATTTAGTCAAATTGATTCATTATCCGATCTTGTGCTTCCTTCCAACAATGTAATGATCAATTGCATACACGGTGGAACCCCTCATTCATGTGCTTCTTTGTTTTTATTTCTCATCTTCTTTTGTTTATCTGTGGGCTGTTTTTCGTTTTCTTTAATTAATTTGCTTTTGTGAGACTTTCCCTTTCCTACTTTTTAGTTGGGTTGTATGTTTTGGTTGTAATGGATTAGAATACTACGTTGTTTCTTCTATATATAAGTATTATTTGTTGGAATTAACTCTATAATCAAGAGAAATTCTAATATGGTCACATGACTAAATAAAATGTGTTTGGTCAAACACATAAAAAAATATTTTTTTAATGATAAGGAGGAAATTGATAAAAAAAAATGATTGAATATTTTAAGGACCATCTTTTTATGTGTGTGTCCAAACACTATTGATTTGGTATTGTGATCATGGAAGAATACCTCTATAATCAATCAATTTAAGACATGCTCAATGCGGGTTGTACTGGATTGACATATAATTGGTGATATTGGTGACATAGACCAATCACAATGTCACACGTGACTTTTTTTCTCTTTCTCTCTATCCCTCTCTATTTCACAAGAATTGTGACATTGTGATTGATCAATGTCACCAATTCTATATATGTCACCCAAATGTTATCCGCTGAATACAAAGATTATAAAATACTCATTTTGATCACATTTATAAACAAAATATAATTTTCTAAATTCATTGAATATCTAATGTATTCGATATATATAAGTCAGATACATTAGTTATTCAATAAATCTAAAAAGTTGTTTTTTCTTATAAATTTGATCGGAGAGAATAATTTGTATTTTAACGCGGAAGTCAAATAAACATATGAGCACGGGTATATGTGTAAGAGTGGGCGCGCGCACCATGGTTGTTAGAATTTGTGGTTGTTAATAATTTATTCTTTGTTGCTCCATGTGCCAACCTTTTATCGCATACATAGGTAGTTAATTAGTTGTTAAATTAATATTCACTTTATTGTTCGATTTACTCGTTCGTTCGAATTTGTCTACACTTTTAAATTTGTGTGCGTCATACTAGTTAATTCCATAAATAAATTATACACTAACAAGGAAAAAAAAACAAAAAAAATCATAAAACCAAAAAATAATATCAGACATCTCATGTCAATAAATAGATAAAATATAGTAGTATTTACACCGTTGAAGATGGCAAAATATACTCAATCCGGTATCAATTATAAGCAACTTTTCACTTTTAAGGTTTATTGAATAAATGATGTATGTGATTTATACTATTTACAACATACATCATTTAGTCGATGAATCTAAAAACTAAAAGGTTGTTTATAATTGAGACCGAAGAGAATAATTAATTAAATATGTGTAAAACTTTTTTTTAAGGAATGTGTAAAACTTATTTAAATCTGTCATAATATGGTTATTAATTTTAGGCTAAATTGCATTTTTTGTCCCTTAACTACTTAGGTAGCATCACTTTAGTCCTTTAATTAAAATTCGATTTATTTTGATCTCTTAACTTCTCTCCGTTACACATTTTGGTCCTTTCGGTTAGTTTTAATTCAAAAACGTTAAGTTTTCTTCATCTTGTTCTCCTCTTTTTCATCTTCATATCATCTCCATCAACCTTCAATAACAAGAATCTCAGAAAAATTCCAGAAGAAAATGATGAAAACCTAATGTTTTTAAATTAAAACTAACGGCAAAGGACCAAAAGGTGTAACGGAGAGAAGTTAAGGGACCAAAATAAATCGAATTTTAATTAAGGGACCAAAGCGATACTACCTAAATTATTAAGGGAGCAAAAATGCAATTTAACATTTATTTTATTTGCATAGCTCTTGGGGTTTTTTATTTAATTTTATAAATCAGCATTGTCTTTAATACAATCCCCTGCATATTATGATTTGTGACCTTCCATTATTTCGTATTATCATTTAGCTGCATGCGGCTGCTGGTATTGCTTAATGCGATTACCATTTAGCTGGTTGTTTTGCTTGAGAGTATTTCAATGGGCGTGGTAGGATCTTCTTGTACTAGCTAAAAAGGAATTGTAACTATCCAGTATATAGAATATCATTATAATTACCGTAATTTAATTATTCACTTAAAGAATTGTTATTTATATTATGATGTACCAAAGATGGTAATTTTTTTAATTTTAGGTTTTCTTCTTTGAGTGCAAGTTTCTGGTATTAAGAAATGTTAAGTCTAATAATGTCACATTGAACGTTCGTTTTATTATTGTAATTAAGAACTGATTATTGTTTTAAAAACTTTCTATTTAGGTTGTCACTTTTTATAAATGTTCAAGTGGTAAGCTGTAACTTTTACCAAGAATAGATATAGATACGTCCGATAGTTAAGGGACTTGGGCCCTAAAGTATGTATTAACGGAATCGATTTCTCACTCATTATTAATATTGAAAAGATCCGGTTGGGAAGGGAAAAAATATTTTTTGTGCTCTACATAGATTAATTATTGAAGAGAATGTTAAACAGTGCCACATGGACATTAGTTAAATATTTATAATAAAATAGTTTTTACAAAAAAGTAATGTAATCATCATTTGATTAAAAATAATATCTTATTTTTCAAGACAAAATTTCTATTTATGGATTCCTTAATCAATGCTCCTGGGGCTCTGGTTAACAAGATTCATTATTGATAAACAATGGTGTGAATTTCGTACAAGTATCGTAGTAACCCAAATAAAAGTTCAATAATAATTTGTATATTTAAATATTGATTTTATGATATCCAAAACTAATCCAAACTAAACCGTATGAAATTGGATTTAATTGGATTTTTTAGAATTCATCCAAACCGAATTTCAAATATTTAAAATTTTGGATCGGATGAACTTTAGCTTCATAATCAATCCAAACTTCAAACATCCCTAATAAAAAGGATTTTAGAACCACCAATTTTAAAGCAATGAAAATGCAATTTTTGTTGTTTTATGAGTTTTGGTATTTGTTACTATGAGTCGTGTCGGACTCAATTTAGTCATTTGTTAGTTGTTGATGCTACGAAGAGAGAAGTTTCCCAAGTTAATTTCGGAGTAGTATTTGTTTTCTCGGACTTTTAACCTTATTTGTAATGAAAAAAAATGCAATTTCACAAAGTGAGAAATTTAAAGCTGGATTGTTTTTTTTAAATGGAAATAAAACCAACATTATATAATAATGTGTGTGAGAGAGATATTGAATTGTTGAATGAAAATTGAAGCAACATTGAATGTGTTATCGAGTTGCATCATAATATTAAATTGTAAATTTTAATGGTGGTGGGTTGACGGTTCAAAACAATTTTGCATATACAACCAATCAAAACATTTAGAATTGTCACATTAATTAACGTTTTTAATTTACGCGCAATTTTTAATGTTTTGATTTATTGAGTGTGCAACATTATTTTGGACCGTTAACCCACCACCATATTAAACTCTAAATTGTATTGCATTGTGTTTAATGATTATATATTCATGAAATTTGAAACGAGAAGGTTTAATTTCAAATATTAATGTTTTTTTTTGTAAGTTTTTATAATGTTGCCACATAAACATATTTTTGTGAGGATCATTAAGATAACTTGAATTAGAGCTTAAAATGTATTCTTCATAAATAATAGATTTAGTGTCGTTGGATTCAACCAGTGGAATGTGAGGAATTTTAATGAAGGGAAGGAGAATTGAAGGAAGAGAGGAAGCTAGGAGGAAAACTATTTTAATTTAATATATGTTTTTGGTTCAAAAGAAGGAATGATGGGATGGAATCGATTTTAATTAAACATGTCTCTAGTTTATAAGGGTTGGAGGAAAGAGATTTTAAAAGCAATTTACTTTTTTATGCATATGTTCTTGCAACAATCTCATGATTTTATAATTATTCACTTCATGCCGAATCAAACATGAAAATCCAATAACCAAAAACCCCATGAATAATGACCGGCAAAAGTTCTAAAATATTACATATTCATAAATATAAGAGCAATTTTGAAATTGTCTAGTACAGTATAAAAATATTTATAAAACAATTTATTAATAGCAATTTTTTTTATCTTATAACAAAAAGGTTTAGAATACTGTTATATAGTCTCTATGAGCATATCTCATTTTACATAAATATTGTAGTATGCAAGAGTTGGAGTTTCAATATCCAGTTTTCCACTTGTTGGTCTTAAAATATAAATTTCTTACTAATAAATTATTTGATATCCCAAAAAATAAAACTAAAATATTGTCACATCAATTTTTGGTTAACCATGATTTAGATAAGTTAAGTTTTGAGGACTTACAAATATTAAAAACCTCAAAATTTGGATAAAACTAAAAAAAATATTTATAGATCATCTATTAAAGATTATCTCACATTAACTGTGAAACTTGAATTAGATTTTTTTTAGAAGATGAATTAGAGTTTAAAATGTATTATTAAGTACTAATCCATAAAAATTGTAATAATAATAATAATAATAATAATAATAATAATAATAATAATAATAATAATAATAATAATAATAATAATAATAATAATAATAATAATAATAATAATATTGGGGTGAGAATAGGTTAGACCGTCTATCAGAAGTCTATAAACTGGCCTACTTAAATCCTAGTTCAGCCTAATTCGTTTATTAAATATGTTAGCTTCAAACTTGTTAAAAAGCTCATTAATTAAAATAGGTCAGACTAAGGTTTATAGAAAAGCCTACTAGGTCTACCACACTAACCCTTATATGTGTAATTGAGAAATGCTAGTAACACACATTCTAACACACACTTTTCAACACCTCTCTTTAATTGGTTAAAATTCACATGGGACCCACCAAATTCATATGGGACCCACATGATTTGGTGGGACCTTTGTGAATTTTAACCAATCAAAGAGAGTGTGTTGCTAGCATTCATATATACTCTAATATGTTAATAAATTTTTGGTTCTTTCAAATTTTCAATACCACAATTTATTTATTTTTGCGCAACTTTTTTTTCAATTTAAGATTTGCAATGAGTTACAAAACTTTTGGTATTACTCTCTAATTTCTATTTCAACGAAAACACACACTCGAGTATTACCCTCTTAATCTCGTATGATTGCCATTTTCATCTTATTCAAAATTACAAAGTAAATAACTTATTAGCAACAAAAATAAAAGTCAATAGATTAAATCTATGTAATACACGTTTATTTTTTTTTTTTTTGTGGTGGTCGGGCTTTAAACCTCAGACCTTACATATATTATGTACTGTCTATGACAACTGAGTTAAACTCACGAGGATCTTACAATACACGTTTACTAATCTCTACAAAATATATACAATATCTACAAAATTTTATTTAATATACATGCAATATTTGTTTATAAAGTGAGAAAAATGAAAGCACATGTTTTTCCAAAATTTTATTGACCTATTGACCTTTTAAGAAATACATATGCTTATTAACCTTTTTATAAATAAATCAAATGGGAAATTTAAAATTTTTACTAAAAATTAAGCTTTTACATATGCTATTAGGTGAGACCTAACTTTTAAAAAGATTAAGTCGGATTACAAATAAAGTCTTTGACAAAGTAATAAGTAAAATTCAAATGTAGTTTTTTTCATCTAACTTTAACCTATTTAAGCAAGCTCAACTTGACCCGACTTATTCCCACTCTTGTGTAGATAATACTACTAAAAAAAATTATACAAAATACTAAAAAATTAAAAATAAATAAAATATACTAACAGCGGTTATGCAACGTGTAGGTGGTAGAAAGCCCTATGAATGAGTCGGCTAAAGGATATTGGGCACGTGTAGTGATTTAATTCTTTAGCTGGAAAATAAAATAAAAATGAAAAAGAAAGAAGATCAGTTGGAAGGAGAAGAGAAGAAAACTGCTACTTTTGTTAGGAGCATATCATTGGACCTCAACTCAAATGTGAAGCACATTATTGTGCATATAAATAATTTGTACTTAATAGTTTTAAGTTTTATTTCACAATAAGAAAATCTATTAAATAGATTTTAAATTATATACCAATTATAAGCTTCTAGAATTATAAGGTATTCAGTTAGGAACAAAGTAGTAGTAGTAGTTTCAGTTTGAAGCAGTGTAAAAAAAGAAAAGGAATATAGATAGATAGTGCAGTGTGGTGGTGGCGGGGACCTCAAGGATATCGGGGTAAGGCAAAGTTTGTGGGGTCTAATACTTCCCTTTCAAACGTGGGTCCCACCGGTGAATTTTGGTCCTTTTGGATTTTCCTGTTTTTCCAACTATAAATCAAACCCACAGCCTATGTCCTCTTCCTCCACTTCCACTCTCTCGCTCTCTCTCTCTCTCTCTAGTTCCAAATATTCCCTATCTCTCTTTTGCCTCTTCAATTTCCCTTCTTCCTCTTTTGCATTCCATTGCAATTATCCACTTCTCACACCCCACCTCTTAACCTATTTTCTAATATTTTCTTCATCACAAACCCTAAGGTTTAATACGTTACCTTTAATTTCATTGAAACAAACTCTTAAAGATTAATTTAATTATAATATTTTTTAGTAAGGTGTGATATTAATATATTGGGTTTGAATTTTTGATTTACAGTGAAGATGACTCAAAAGAATGTGGTTGTGTCTGAGACCAAAACCGGAATGAATGGTAGCGGTACTATTACCGTGGCACAGAAGCCACCGGCAGCACCCGGTGGATACATTCACATTCCAAGGAGGAGAATTTTGAAGAATCTTGAAATCAATGGAGGACAGAGAATCAATACATGGATTGATTCTATGAGAGCTTCTTCTCCAACTCATGCCAAATCTTCTCCTTCTTTAGCTGAAGAATACAATTCTTGGATTGTGAGCACCATCACTCTGTTTTCACTGTTATATTATATATCTTAATGAAAACATAATTTTTTTGAACAAAAACAGTGGATCTGACTTTTTTTTTTATAATAGTAAAATACTCGTGCATTCACACATCGTCTTATACGTGTTGTTTTTATCGAACAGCTTCGCCATCCATCTGCATTAGATATGTTTGAACAAATTATGGATGCTGCAAAGGGAAAACAGATTGTTATGTTTTTGGATTATGATGGTACTTTGTCACCAATTGTCGATGACCCCGACCGTGCTTTCATGTCTGAATCGGTTAGTCTTTGTTTTTAAATTGGTTTATATCCTTTAAATAAATCTGTTAATTTAGTTTTCTAATAAATTTAGTTTTCTAATTCAGATGAGGAAAACAGTTAAGAAACTTGCAAGGTGTTTTCCTACTGCAATTGTTACTGGAAGATGCATAGACAAAGTACACTTTGACTCTTTCAATTTCCATTCTATCCTTTTTTTATCTTTTGAAATGAAAATAAATTTATGTATTTTCTGCAAACAATTTTCAGGTGTACAATTTTGTTCGTTTGGATGAACTATATTATGCTGGAAGTCATGGCATGGATATTAAAGGGCCAACAAAAGAGTCCAAATACAACAAAGTGAGTAAACTACCTCTAGTGTATTAACCTACATAGTACCTTGGAATAAGGTCTTCAATTTTTTTAATTCTTAAAATTAATTTACATTGGTAATGGTTTGTAGAATAACAAAGCAGAGGAAGTACTTTTTCAACCTGCCAGAGAATTTGTTCCCATGATAAATGAGGTTAGTCACACTCACACAACTCTTCATGGAATTCTAATTTTTTTTTCAATTTTTTTTTTTTTTTTTTTTTTATAATTTTCAAAATTAATTTATTTTAACTTTGTTAATTTTCAGGTTTACGAACAACTAGTTGAGAAAACAAAATCAACTCCTGGTGCCAGAGTTGAGAACCACAAGTTCTGCACCTCTGTTCATTTTAGATGTGTTGATGAAAAGGTATATTATAAGTTTATATCAATTAATCAGTGTTATTGATGCTAGAATATTTATGATCTAACTCAAAGTTGTTTATTATACACAGAGATGGGTTGAATTGGCACAGCAAGTAAAATCCGTGTTAAAAGAGTACCCGAAGCTTCGTCTAACACAAGGAAGGAAGGTGGGTCATGGTTCTATTTTCTTTATAATCAATTTTTTGGAGGGGGTGCATATTTTTTATGGTGGGGTGTGATTTAATTAGTTCAAAGGTGATTATGACAGGGATTAAGAATAAGAAATAAGAGATGTCTCACTTTCAATGTCAATTGTTTAATACAGGTATTGGAGATTCGTCCCGCAATTAAATGGGACAAGGGCAAGGCCCTCGAATTTTTGCTAGAGTCACTTGGTAAGTTTTAAATTTTATTTTTATGTTTTGGTTCTTCATTTGTCACAATCAAACATATATGTAATACATATATTTCATTGAACATATATTAATAGCACAAACTTATAAATATGTTACTGCTCATGGTGATTTGTTGGATAATTATTCCAAGTATTTGACCATTACAAAGAATTAAGAGGGTGACACCTACAACTCGTGGGATTAGTGTACTCATAAGATTACTGTATTTTATATCCATGCGTTTCTAAGTATATATTCATATTTTAATTTGTCCATCAATTTTCTAACTAATAAATCGTTTTCAACAGGATTTGCCAACTGTAACGATGTATTTCCTGTTTATATTGGTGATGATAGAACCGATGAAGATGCATTCAAGGTATCCAATGATCATTGTTTTTTTCCTTCAATTTTTTATTACTAAATGAACAGTATTTAATTAATTAGTACTAAGTCAATTTTGTTTAATTGTTTGTAGACTGTTTTGGATAATTGAACTAATTAATTGTTTTGAATTGTTTAATCATAAACAGAAATTAAGAGACATAGATCAAGGTTTTGGAATTCTAGTCTCTAAGTTTCCTAAGGACACAGCTGCTGCATACTCTTTACAAGAGCCCAATGAGGCAAGCATAATTTCATCTATTTCTTGATTATTGTATCATATCCCTTAAATATATTTCTTTACTGATTTATTAATTTAATACATTCAGGTTATGGATTTCCTTCAGCGTTTGGTCGAGTGGAAAAAAACATCTCCAAGATCACGTTCTAGGGTGTAAATGAAGACGTTGTACATCCTTGACTGGCCATAAAATACATGACCCTTTTTTCTTTTCTTTCTATGTTTTGTTCAGATTAGTACAAAAGAGCAAAAATGTATGGAAAAAAAAAATGAAAGACAAAAGTGTCTTTCTGAGTTTGAAGCTCGATTGTCTACATTGATGTAATTAGCTAGCCAAGTAGTAATTAGTACGGGGGGAAAGTATATGTACTAACCATATCAGATGAAGTGATTCTGAATGGGTTAAAATTTGTACCCTTATGATTATGATTAAATATTATAAGGTTACGTATCAAAAGATATGTATTTATAGGTTCTCTGTCGTGACATGCTTATTAAGTACTTAGTATGGTCCCACAGTCTAGTTTAATTGCATGCTCGTACGAATTTATTTGTTGTTTTGTGGTCATGACAACTTTGAAAATATCGCCCTTAAGTACCATTTGTTCCAGAATTTATGAAAAGAAAAAACTGAATTGCTTGCTTGTATTTTTGTGACAACATCAAATACTATAAATATTTATAAAACAAAAACATTACTCAATATATAAACAAAGGAGGAGGGAGAGGGGGACAAACAAAACAAGTGTCATGGTCTCTCAAGTTTTATAAGTTATTTGAGAGTTTTAGGTAATTATGTTATTGTTTCAAGAGAGATTAATTTACTAAGCAATTTTTGCGTGAAAATAGTAGCTATGAATAGTTTGAACATGATATTGATGTGTGAATACGTGTTGGTTAATAATTAGATTAATGAGAGATGAAAATCGGACAGAAGAAGGAGTGGTAATTAGAATTAAGTATTTTTTATAATATAACAAAAGATCTAATAAATTTAAGAAACTACTATGTTAAACTGCTGTTTCTTTCGGCAGCATGCAAAATATATTAGTATAGACTATAGATATTATAATTTTGTTCATGGTCCCCTATGATATCTTCATAATCAAATAGGACAATACATGCATTGAGACAAAAAAATCATACGTGGAGATGAAAATTGATTATCCAATGCTTAACAGTCCATGCAGAGTACTTTCATTCTCAAACATTTCTGTTTGACGATACACTGCAATACATGGGGAAAGAACTAAACGGATGAAGTGATATTACAAACTAGTTTTGGGTCTTTTGAGACCAATAAGAGAAAGTGGTAACTTCATTTCATATTTCACATCTATCATTTCAGCTGTTAATTGTTCCCCCCAACATGATTATAAGCAAAATTTATTTTTTAAGTTCATTAAATAATCGATGTATCTAATCTATAATATAAACCAGATACATCACTCACTTATAGTGGTGATTGGATGGAGTATTTCTTAGCAATTATTAAGTCCCTATTGCCCATTGTACAATTCTTGATTTACTTGCAATTTTTCCCCATTTAAGAATATGTACTGCTGTCCTACATATTTGGGTTTTGAGTGAAGATTTACACAAACAATAAAGGAAAATAATAATTCATATGGATAACAGATGATTATGGTCTATAATAGATAGTTGTCTTGATTCATTGAATAAGGCTACAATGTAATGTGCATAGCCATGTTAAAAAGAAAGGAGAATGCTAACCAGTGCCGTAAGGGCAATGGTTAAGTAACCAAAATAAGTACGTTTTTAATAAAAAGTAGTGTAATTATTACTTGGTCAATTGTAACAGCTTACTTTTCCAAGACAAAATTTCTATTTATGGATTCCTTAACCATTGCCCTTAAGGCATTGGTTAGCAAGAACCAAAAAGAAATTAATCTCACCTACCTACCCCTAGAAGAAGGTTACAATGATCCACTTGTATTAAACTTAGGACCACTTTTCACACGTGTATATAACTAACGTGAATTTGTAATACATGGAATAGCAGGAAACAACGGAGTTGTTGCTATATATATCTCAGTAAGATATCCTTAATATGGAGATAAGATCATCATAACCTTCAATGATTGGATACTTGGAGATTCAGGTAATAATAAGAGTAAAAGAGGGTCCCTTATCAAGTAGCTTATATTAGAATATTTTTATCCTATAACTGAAGCTGACTCAAAAGTTGCAGTTGTGGGCTAGACTTTATAATTGGTGCTCAAAAATACTCAACACTTTGTGCTATATGTCATTATTCAATGTTCACATCAATGCTCCTTTGGCCATAATGCCAGAGACACTCCAATAGCTTTAGTTCTGTCATGCAGCAGTATACTGACATTTATGTATTCTATACAAGTGTTGGAAATGGTTTCATGGATTCGTATATTAATACCATCAATCCAACACAGATATAAGCATATAAGTCTCAGACAAGGGACTAAAAATAGCTCTACTAACATAATTGAGCACTTCTAGCATATTGAAGGAATTAATTTGAAATTGGTTGATTTTGGTACTAAGTATTATTAACACCAATAAAATTAAACCTTTGACTGATTGTAGATCAAAACTTTGCATTTATATTATTTATTTAGAGATTCTAGGTTTGATAATTATGTTCCACTCATCACATGCAGCTTGGCGATATAAAATAAAAAAGAAGGTTACCTGTCCCTTGTATTTAAAAGGTGTTTCATTTTTCAGATTTCTCTAAAGAAAAAGGAAGAAAGGTTTGGGAGATTTCCATTATAGTTATATAGTACTTCTGTGTCCACTATTATATGAACCTTATGCCTGCTTTGTTTAAGTAGCTAGATTTGTGAGGTGGCACAATATACAATAAGAGATGGCAGAGAGAGATTAATATATAAATGAGCAAACAAATCATGTGAAATGACCACAGATATTATGCACATGCAAAAAGCTGTGCCCGTGTTATTGCAACAAGAAACATGCAGGAAAAGCTAATCTATAATGTAATTATGATCGAGATGGTATGGTTTATGGCTTAGATTCTGTGATTTATTAGGCACATAACAAAGTTGACAAAAGAAAAAAGAAGAATAGGGACTGGTGGAATAATTGGTGCTTAAGTTCGAAGAAAACTTATTTCTCTCTCATTCTTTTTGATTTTGTAATGTAGGATAGATGAAGAAATGTTACTATGTTTTTGTTAGTTAGTGAAAATGAAACATAACATTGTGTTTAGGGAATCTATATTGGTTGAATGAAGAGTTGGAATCCACTCAAAATTAAGTAGATGTTTGATGGGAAGAATAATAACATAGATATTTGGAATAGAGACATTAACATGACTCCATCCAACCTTTGACAACCCCTCTCAGATGTTAATTTGTGTGTGTCGGACGTGGAAAGATGGAGTCCACCAGATTTATGATTGATGTCTAAGTTTATAAACTAAGCTTTTCAAACCTTCAATTATTGAGGTAAAAGTTGAATACCATTTGTCATCTTTCATTTTCACTATTGGCTTTTGTAATTTAATTATTCCCCCATCTCCATCTACCTCCTCTATAATATGCATTGGCTCGTGATCTTAGGAAAATATAGTATATAAATGCATAGACCACTACTATAAAATATTTTTACTTCTATTTCAATGAATAACATATAGTATATTGATTTGAGGTGTACTTAACTAAAGTTTTACCCTTTGGTCACCCATTATGCACTCTTGCTCCCACCAACCCCAACCTAGGAGTTGAAAATTGCAAAAAATTTAATTAATGTAGCAGCCATATAATTAGGGGAGAAAATCAAGGACCCTATCATATTCAATTAGAATCATTGATCTAAATTATGGCCTACAATTGCAATTGCAACTACAATATGAAGAGTTTAGAAGTGTCTACAACAATATTGTTATTGTAATTGTGGTCGTATTAAATGTATTTGGTCACATTTTGCCGCAATATCAAAATTCGCAGCAACTACAATTTAAAACTATGATTATGACCATATATATGACCAATGTATTAATGTAGATGCACACTCACTATACTTAAGGTAGAAAATGAAAGACAAGATCACATTTAATTTAATCAACCTCATGCATGACTGTAAATTTTGGTTTGTGCAATGGTTTAACAATGTAAAGGTTTTAGAAGTCTCTCCAATTATATGGTATAGTAATTACCGTCGCTTATATATACGTTGTTGCATTTTACTGCAATATCAAAGTTTGCAGTGTACTTAGTGTGTGTTTAGGTGGGCCGTTTAGAAAAGCAAATCCACGACAAAAAATCACGTTTAGGCAAAAGCTACATATACCAAGTTCGGACGCTTAATCGAACATACACTTAAAATGTCAATCCAAACATACCCATGATCGAAGTGGGAATCAATTAAAACCCATAATTGGAACAACATGATCAATATAGTATTAAAGTGAATCTGGATCACACGCAGTAATTGAAATCATAAAGATGTAGGAACCTCTTGTCTTGGTCTTTGTTATTGTCATGGTGTCAGAACTAAGAAACTATGCTGGTGATCATGAGTGGTGAGCGATGGTCCTTAAGTACACCTGTATGGTTCTCACGAAAATGAGATATACAAATTTGTTACACGTGTCTTAGTTTGGAGAATCGGTCCCCGCATTGAGGGTCGAGCCCACAGAACAATGCTGTTGTAGTTTGTTGTGTTATGAATGAATACCATATTATATACTAGCACGTTATATGTATATATAAAAATTAAAAGTAAGCATTATATATTTAGGAATAAATTACAGGTTGAGAGTTGAGTTGAGTATTTGCATTTGTTGGATACGGTGAACTTGTTGGGCACATGGGTCTCCATGTGACCCAAAGATGCCTTGTTATTGGGGAGCAAAGAAATAATGATGTTCTGTTTGATGGGTCACAACTCAATACTACTCACTATAGGTTAGCTACTCATTGATCAGAGCAGTTATGCTTGTTCATGATCTGAAATCTCTCTGTGATAATGCACGTATGAGAGTGGAAATATTGAAGGAGGAGTGATGGAGAATGTGCCACAGGGTAGTGTACTAACAATGTCTTGTATCATGTGTTTGAGAACATTTTACCTTTTCCCCTATTCATTTTCGTATGATACATGGATACGTGTTCATGAACTTTGAATATTTATTCTTTTTTATCTTTACAAAACTAGTGTATTCTCTTCTTTTTTTAATAACAAAAAGTTGTGTATTCTGCTTCCAATACTGTCCAAAATAACCGGTATATTAACTTTTCCATTAAATATTTCACAATACTTTCACATGACTGATATGTTATGAATATTTCAAAAGTGTTAACTGTTAAAGAATACTAAATCTTGTATTTAATAAAATAGAAAAAGTAAGTGTTTTTTTGCTCAGAAACTAAAGTGTTGTTCATAAGCATCAAGGGAATATAGATTGATGCATTAGGCTTATTAGCTGGCATCTGATTTTCTCATGGATTCTATTTGCAAGTTTGGAGGGGAGGGAGGCGGGAGGGTTTGGGGGTGGATCGTAGAGGTATAAATAGAGAAATCTTCCATCTTTTTTGAAATATTGGAATACTAAACCCAATCTTATGGCTTTACAAATTAGTAATATCAAAGTTCCATTTTTTTTGGGAATTCTGCTCTTTACCCAACAGAAATTGCTCGCGTCTAACTGTATTTACTAATATACTCCTGTGTGAGTTAAGTCACGCACAGTCGCAGTCACGCATCAAGAAATTTTCTATTCTATATAAAATTAATTGATACATTTTATTCTTATAAATTTTCTTTTTACCCAAAGGTTGGTCTCAATTTTTTATTCTATATAAATAAAAAGATTAAAAATTGAACAAAAATAATCATAAAATAAATGCAAATATAAATAAAAAGAATGGAACAAAAATAATACATAAAACATCTCATTTTATTAATATCATTGATACAATTACAATAATTGATACATTTTATTCGAATTTACTAAATCTACTTCTTTGGGGTAAAAAGAGACCAACCTTGGCATAAAAAGAGACCGATCTTCGTGAGGTAAAAAGAGACCATCCCTTGAGGTAAGTCTAAATCTGGTTCTTTTTATACCTCAAGAAGATTCTTTTTACCCACGGTAAAAAGTTTTTGGGGTAAAAAGAAGCAGATTTAGTTTTACCCGAACGATTGACCTCTTTTTACCCAAGTCAATCGGCCTATTTTTACCCCTCGATTGACCTATTTTTACCCCTCGATTGACCTCTTTTTACACCAAAATAAAGACTAAAAAAAGAAGGAGATTTATAGGGGGAGAGTGATGAGGAAAGAATGTGAGATGGTGTGAGGAAATGAGAAAGTTTGGAGGGGTACTTATAGATGGGAATAGTAACATAGGTTATAAATACAATAAATGTAGTCAAAAAACGTGTAGAACTTGTAAAAAAGCTTATCACCGTCCAAAAAAACGTGTGTTTTTGAGCTCAGACCACCGACCAACCTGCGTGAGTTAACTCACGATGCGTGACTTAAGTCACGCTGAGCACTATTAGGTGCGTGAGTTAAGTCACGCATCGTGACTTAACTCACGCAAGAGTATATGTAAAAATACAGTTGGGCACGAGTGATTTTTCTGGGTAAAGAGCATAATTCTTTTTGAACAACAATTCATTTTATCTAAATGGTAGATGATAAGTGTACTTTCTTAGTTTCTCATATACATACTTCCACATATTCATAGTTACTCTTCTCCAATTTTTATATATCTGCAATGGTGTGTGTTTCTTTATTTCAAATCAACAATTTACACATAACCAATATGAAGAAACAAAAGTGGACATGCAAATGTTGATAAGATAGTTATTATGTTAATATTTGTCTCTTAATTCAAACTTTTTTAACTCTTGATTCAAACTAGTTAGCTATCCAACACGTGTGTCCCTAACATTTCTCTAAGTGATAATTACTTTTTTTCCATTTTTTACATTTCTTCAACAGTGTGCGTATATCTACCTTAAACCAACAATTTACAAAGAACAAATATGAAGACAAAAGAAAGATAGACGTCTTTTAGTATAGAGTAGTTATTATGCCAATATTTTATCTCTTTTTTTAGGGGTTAAATCATTGTCATTTTAATCATTCAACTTCTTTAACTTTTAATTCAACAATTGATCTACTCAATCCTCGAATTTAAAATTATAGTAATTATGAACGATTTTTTGTATTCATTCTTAGTAAATTTTAAGTTTACAACATATAAATTCATCGTGAATAATGTTAATATATTAATTGTAATCTTAGTTTTATTTTTTTCATAACTTGAATCTTGAATTTTTAACTCTTCAACTCTTATAATCCCTTATCTCAAAGCAATTTAGGTACTGAACCATTGCAGTTTAAGTTGAATAATGTTTTTGTTTTTCCATTTTTTTTGTTTTTAGCTGCAGTTTACGATCAAGAATGTAGGGGATATGAAATAAGTAAGAAGAAGCAATAATTATTTTAGTAAAAAAAAAGTAGTGATAATTATTTTAGAAATATTATAAAATTGGAGGTGTATGTACGTATATATGTTAAGTGGGTGTAAGATATACCCATCATGGGCTGATCTAATACTTGTATACAAGCCCAACATCACAATAAAAAGAAGATGATTGTTACTTTTTCCACCCTATAAGTTTCTCACACATCCTATTCGGATTTCAAAATCCGAAATATTTTAACGTGTTTTGAATGTTTTCATGGGGTGTTTATACCGTTCAGATTATATAATCCGAACTGCATAGAGCGTGTGAGAAATCAATAGAATGAGAAAAGAAGGAGTAAAAAAGATTTTGCTCAATAGGTCCATCGAGGTTGTTCATCTATCAAGTTGTAACTACCCATGGGCAATATCACTTCTCAACTTTATGGTACTTGGTTCGATACTTGTCATTAGGAAGAAGAAAATAAGACCAATGGATAATTTTTTTGCTTAATACAGTAATGGACTAGGTGCTAGAACCTGGTTGTTATTTTTAAGAAATTTTGAACAATTCTAGAAATGTATAGAGCAATTTGTTGGGAATGAGCAAAAATTGTTGGGAGAAGAGCCGTACCCAAAATAAAAACCGAAAGAAAAAAAAGGACTTTCAAATCACAATTGTGGTTGTTAAGCAATCAATCCACCCACATTCGAAGGCCTTTGAATCGATTTTCTTCCAAAAAATTATGCTAGAATTGATAGCCAAACATATGAACTTACACCAAAGTTGCTTTTAACACTAACAATCTCACGTTTGATAGACTTTAATGCGAAACCAAAGAAGCAATAAATTAATCTACTTCCCAAATTTTGTGTACGCACTCACCCTTTCACCTCATTATAGTTTTCTTCTTTGTGTTTTGCATCTTGCCATAGCCCCTCTAATACTCTCCACAAATCTCACATTATACTGTCTCAAATCTTGTACATTTAATATGGAAGAAATGCAATTGCTACAACTCGAACCTGTAAAATAAATCAATAAGAAAAGACAACGATGAAAGAAGAAATTCAGAGCAAAAATTAAAATCCAAGAAAAAACAATAAAAAAAAAATGAAGATAATAAGATCAAAAGGATCATAAATTTATAGTTTAATTGATGTTGCTACAAAGTACATGAACATATGTTTTCATCATCAAATAAATTTTCCAATAACACCAAAATGATCCCGTTCCCCCGTTTTTTTTTCCTTTGAAGATGATCCCATTCCCCATACATCCAAATAAATCATCAATATTGTTTGAAATTGTTAACACATTCTTGTGACAAGATTTTCGAATCCTTCCCAAGATTGTTAACCTTAAAATTACAAACAACATGAGATGTCATAACCCATGTTTTGAGTCCCGAAGCCGTCATCCTCACATCAAGATTCATATCCAATTCGAAATCCACGGGCTTCTTCGCCATTTTTTTGGGCAATGCCTTGTTCGTTCTTGTTACAACAACCTTAAATTGTGTCGAAGCATTTGTACCTTGTTCCATCAACTTTGTAAATTTCCCCTTAGCAATCTCAGTATTGTCAAAAAGCATAGAAGCCTCGGAATTTACGTAAGCGATTCCCAACCTTTTATTGGGATTCTTAGCCTTCAAATAAATTTCATAATGTGGTGGCCTAGTAACGTTTTTTACCTCAAAGCGGGAAATTGTAAATGTGGGTCCCTCTGGGTTGAAAACAAAGAACAATGTGGCTAATGTTATTCCAACAACGGCAACAATTGTAACAAGGATTATAGCAATGGTGAGCAAGAATCGAGGGCAACAACAACCACGTTGTTTTTTCTTCTTCTTATCATTGGTTGTATTGCGGTAACTTTCAACGATGAATGCATTTTCACTTGGTGGAACGCGGTAGACTTGATCTTTTGGAAATTGAACGATGTACATATTGTCATGGTGGGCGCGGCCTGGTGGTGGTGGCAATGGTGAATGTGGTGAGACAACGTGGTTGTTGTCGTTGGTGGTGGTGGTGGTGGTGGTGACGACGTTGTTTTGTGGGGCCTGTTGCTGCCCTTCCATGAACAATAGTAGAATTGGCTACGTGCACGTGTTGTTTGAACGACGCAGCTTCAACTTCAACTTCAACGAAGGCATGGATGGAAATAGGGGTTAGTTGGGGAACAATGAGATGTTGAATGCAATATTGGGGTGGTGACAGCATCGAAATTAACACACAACGAAGCATATGGGTGGTTATTATTTTGGTGTTTTGACTTGAGGGATATATCATAATAGCTAATTTGAGATTGTTAACAAACATTGAAATAATTTATTTTGTCAATGAGGTCCTCCATTATTAGTATGTAAAAATAATTGTCCATTTTTCAATTTAATTGGCATGCTTGTAATAACTAACAACTATCACCAAAAAATCCCTAAAAAAGAAAAAAACTAATGAGACTAATTAGCTGGGCCGTTTCTACAAAAATGGAGGCTCGGCTCTCAAATAAAAATAGACCTCTAGTCAAAATAAAAACACAATTTTTTTAAAAGAGCAAAAAAAATTATAATGTTTTTTATTTTATTTTTTGAGAGAATAATTACAATGTTTGTTTTTTTAAGAAATAATTATAATGTTTGTTGTTAGAGCTTATTGGAAGAATAGGAGATAGTATTCAGGATATATAAACCTCAAATCCATAAAAATTAGGCAAAAAAGAGGTGGAAAAAATATTAAATGATAAAAAAACAAAAATCAGCCCTTACAGAATTGAACTGAAGTACACAAGTTCAACATCTCCACATTTTACCACTAGGGTCATGGCTTCCGTATTCTAAACTTTTTAATGCTATTGGTATATATTAAAATCTTTGGTGCATTATATATATATATATATATATATATA
>Ga0315914_1003620_pt1 | contig 23421 bp, 17 predicted proteins | sample MpolenodulesMG_FD_203920 | JGI IMG/M metagenome (GOLD analysis project Ga0315914, IMG submission 203920) | Medicago polymorpha root nodule microbial communities from Los Angeles, California, United States - elongated nodules | ecosystem: Host-associated > Plants > Roots > Nodule | place: USA... | reverse complement strand
AATTTTAATTTTATGTAATTATAAAAACAAAAATATAAAATTAAATAAGAATAAGAAATTAAAGGTGGTGGGGTAGGGTGTTGAATGAAAAAAACTATTGAAGATGGTAAAAGTTGAATGAGTGTTGAATTAAAAGAGAGAAAATGATGTGGAGTGTTGGGAATTGAAAAAGTGGGTGTTGAGTGTTGTTGAATATATTTTACCATTGTACATGGTCTAACGCCATCTGCACAAACTCCATGATTTTCCGGATCTCAACCAATCTTGCTCTTCTCCATCGTTTTCCAGGGATATATGACTTTTTTTGTGAGCTCTATTGTATTTGTCGTGAGTTCCGATCTGTTCCGCCGATGTTGCGTTAACGACCACCGTCTCTGTTGGGAGCTCCGGTAGCCTTTTCTGTCTATTATATTGTGAAGCAGAGCATTGACGGTGGCTATGGGATTTCTGTTTTGTGTTAATTAATCCCTTTTTCTATTAATACTTCATTGCTTTGTCTTTTATTTTTTTATCTAAAGTAGAAAACTCTTGTGCTTGACTAGAATTCGACGAGTTTGTTTTAGATTATGTAAGTGACATTTTTTATGTCTCAAGTGTTTAATTAATTCAAACTCCAATACATCAACGTCGTCGGCGTAAGAACAATAATTAATCATGTTTGCTTCAAATTTACTTTGGGAGAATCTGGCATAATGAAACCTTGGGAGAACGAGAAGAAACAAGATGGAGGGTGAATAATACATAGAAAATGAAAAGCCCAGATGGTAAAGCCTATTAAATTGAAGCGGTAGCCATGGCTTCACATGTATGGGTGTGTTAAAAGAAGTGTTAAAGGGTGTGATCCTAGCATTCATCTTCTCAAATTAGTACCTACTCTATTAATATTTCAAAATAGTCTCTGTCTTTGTCAAAAGTTTCTCAATTAAGTCCCTCGTCATATGAAAAAAAAACATAGAAACATGAGTCTAATTGAGAAACTTTTGACAAAGACATGGACTCTTTTGAAATATTGTCAAAAGTTTTTCAATTAGACCTACGTTTCTATATTTTTTCACATGACGAAGGACTTAATTGAGAAACTTTTAACAAAGACAATGACTATTTTGAAATATTAATAGAGTCAGAGAGTAATTTGAGAATCATTTACAAAGACAAGGACCCAAATTGATGGTTTACTCTAAATTAAACCACGACACACACATACTTTAAATTAAAAAATAATACCAAGTATTTGCAAATCACAACCATACATCTATCACTAAAAAAATAATACAGAAACTAAGGATTAATGCAAAATAAAACTAATAAACCATTTGTCCTCGTGAACTTAGATTAGTTGGTATGGACAATACATAATATATGTAAGGTATGAGGTTCGAACCCCGGCCACCACAACAAAAAAAAACTAATAAACCATTTAAAATTATGAACATAACATTAATACACTTAGTTAAAAGAACAAATCACAAATCTGCATTGCCAAGGATATATGCATGGCTCGTGCAACCAACAAAGGACCGTCAACACAAATCAAATCTAAGAGTAGTGTTTCAATCGGTAAACTTCGATCTTGCCGGCTGAGTAAAATGTCTACACAATGTATCAAACTATTCTACAAGACAATGACTTTTTCCCTTCAGATTCAATTCAAGGAGAATACAAACATCATAGAGATACAAGTACTCCATTATTTAGTAGCAAGAACTGGCATGAACGATATTGATGAAATATGTTTTTCATGGTTGACGCAAAGATTTCGCAAGCATGTAGCTTTTTGTACCGTAGTTATCTTGCTATCATTGTAATATTTTGTCGGCAATGGGGAAGGTAGGAGCTACGTCAACAGGTACCTAAGGTACAGAATAATATACAGGCAATTAGTTTCTTCCATACTTCAAAATCAGTCTTGATGCAAGAACAGTGTATTAGAACACTTTATAGAGTCTTCAATGAAAATTGGAAAAGTATAGAGAAGAAAAGGTATGAACTTCAGGAGTTTTAAAAATGTGTCACAAGCTAAGATGATAAAATCCTTCAAATGATAAAAAGTTAGAGACGGCTATTGAAATGATACTGTAGTACCACTCCAACTCTAGCATTTAAAAACTATATCAAAGACATACTCATATCTTCAAGGGTAAGAACTTGAATACTCATCTACTGACATTTTAGTATCGGTATGATCATTTGTTATGTGTTTATTTATTTGACAAAGTAGAAAGAAGGAGTAAACTGTGAAATGTTATTACAATACTTAGCATTAACAGGGACAAAAACCAGGCTTAAAAAATTCAAAGATAATTCAATTCTTAATTCTAAAACATTACATAAAGAATTATTAACTTAGTTGGGATGTAATTCAAAATCTTTCAAATCCTATTTGTACAACATGATAAATAAATTATGCATTTATGGGTAGAATTTGGTACGATAATACCTACAGTGTCTCAAACAAATTAACAACTACGGGTAATTAACCCACACCCATTTTATGCGTAAAAACTAAAAACTACCATTGTGAGGGATTTTCAAGGGCCTGCGTCTAATTGCCATCACAGATTAAGAGTTCTGACATTAAAATTTTTGCAAAGGTATAGGTTTCAAGAATTTTGAAAACGTGTGTCACGAGTAAATACTAGTTTGGACAACTAATTGGGATTTTGTATTGTGAAAATCTCTGAAATCCGTTCTTCATGTTGCAGAAAAGCCTCACTTGGCACAAGTCTACAACTACTAGTCATCAAATCACAACAAATGTTAGCAGAACACTACAGTCTACGAATAATACCTGAATATTCTCCAACTTTTCCAGAGCAACTTTCAATGGTTCTGTCATCACACCGTATTTCTGAAGTAGCAAGCCAGCAGCCTCTTTATCACCTTTGGCTTGTATGGTGAGTATTTCCCTGCTCAAGCCTTCAACTGCACCTTCAATCTTTAGAAAGAAAAATATAATATACATCACTTATTTTAGGGTCAATAGACTCAAAATGGAGGGAGGAAAATAAAATGATTTCAAAGCAATTATACCTTGGAAAAATCAACAGAAAATGTATGTTCAGAGTGCAAGACAAAGGCTCCTTTCTCATATAACCAGTTGAACTGCAATGCTTGTCCTTTCCTGACAATTGTTCAGTAGAATTAGATACAAAATTATAACAATGAAAACCAGATGAAAGAAGAATGTGTAGATAGAAACGCACCCATGAGCTTCCTCTAACCCAAAACGTACTGAGCGGAAGCATCCGGCAAGAAAAGAAACATACATAGACTTCAATAAACTTTCGGAAAGCATGTCCTGATGAAATGATACAGATAATCTATAACATTAGCACAGTCCTAAGCCCCGGAACAATAAACTATCTAGAAAATATATGGAGAAGTTAAAGATAAAGCATAATAAGTCAACTGCATAGTTAGTAGTTACGAAGTGATGAAACGAATCAGAGGTAATCTTCGGTTTTTGTTATTCTTTTCTATTTTCGTGTTCCCTTCACCGGCTCTTCCATGCTTTAGAAAGGTTCCTCAAGTTCATGCTATTTATTTTCTCTCTCTCTCTCTCAATAAATTATCATCCCATCCCCAGAGAAAAAGTATGTAGTCAAAAACGAGTGCTGGGTATTAGAACTAAAAATATGTTTATTATATTATATTATGTGGTGAGAATGTACATTTATATAGGTAGGAGTCTCCTAGTTAACCACTAATTAATAAGGAAGATTAATCAACACAATCAATACAATGACTAGTGGAGTTAAAACTAAATAGTCACAACTTTTCAATATCTCCACTAAGTACTTGATTAATTATTCTAACACCGGGTCGTAGGATCGTCCGATCCTACGTGCCTCAGCCTCGCCAGCGTGCTCCGTTCCTATTCTGGGTCGGATTTGTCAGTTTTGTGGTCAAAAACGAGTTCCTCAGGAACGTATAAAAAAAACGAGCTGGGCTTCAGATCCGGTTGGGCTTCACAAAACCGGGTCGGGTCAAAAATGACCCAGTTTCCTATATATTAAAAAAATTCGAAATTTCATCTGATTCTTCTCTTCTCCAACCCTAGAACGACGGCAACTTCACTCTCCTTTCCTTCACTTCCCATTTCTGGCCAAGTTTTTGCCGTCCTTCCTTCTCTTCCCTCACCCAAACTCTATTTTCATTCACTCTCCTCCATAACCATAACTCTGTTTTCGTTCACTCTCCTCCATAACCATGAAATTAGTGTCTTCGTCATGGATGAGAAGGTACGTGCACGAGAGGCTTGGAGGTTTTAGCTTCTCGTCACAGAATAGAGATGAGAGGATATTTTGCTATTAGAGGATATTTTAGCTATAATTATAATATCTTGCCTTTTATTCAACAAAATATCTTACCTTTTACTTAGAAAAAATGTAGTACTACTAGTAGATAATGGTATCAAAAAATGATAAAATACTATTAATTAACTTAGTTTAATGTTGTAATTTAAAAGTTATTTTGTTTTTGTATTTTAATTTTTATGTTTTTGTGTGTGTAAATGTGAAGTTACAACTTTGCCCTTGAGTGGGTTCTTACGAACCGTGTTACGTTTCCCAACTTTACGTCCCTTCACCAGCCAATCGAACCTACGTAGAAACTCGTTCCTGACTACATATTAATATCTAACCTGAGAGATTAAGAACCTCAATGCCCAGAGGCCAACTATATCAGCTTTTGCTTCTTCCAGAGCTGAGTGGAATTCTTGCAATTCCTGTATCAAAATATTAGATATTGTAATTAACATTATATAAACCATAATGATGTGATACAAAAAGCTTCATAAACTAAGTGCATATTAAATAATTTCACATATGTAGGTACAATATCAGTATCGGTATACTGCGAGATATGGGATTTTACAAAAATCTGATATGGGTAAGAAGGCATTTCTAGCAACTTACCAGTCTCACAGTCGACTTTTCACCATTTGGAAGTGTTATTGTATGAGGTCCAATTCCATGGCAGCATTCATGGCAAATCGTATGAGTAAAAAATGATTCAAAATCTACGAGTTCCTGCTGTTCCACTACAACACAGGCACCGGCTATTGGTAAAAGAATACGATTGAACCTGATAAGAAAAGGAAGATTTCCCAAACATAAACTATACATTTAAAAAAAAATAATTGCAGATGAAACCCATTCATGATGGCAGGTTGAATTTTGAAGAAACTAAAACATTTAGGTATGGAAATTTACTTGGCCTCTGAAACATTCTTAAGCATGACCATTGATGTTCCCCTGTCGTTTACAATGCGCTCATCATTTGGTAGATTAAAAGCAAGAGTTTGTGGTCCCTTGACATCCTGAAATAACCAATGTAAAAGTTCCATTTTAGTAATTTAAAGCATGACGCAATGCATTATAAGTCAGAAACAGTAGCAAATATTATTAGGAAGGACAGGGGGGAAATTCTGTCCACCATAACTACTAGATAAGCTAGATGTCAGATGTAACGGATTGAATTTGTTTATCAACTCTTTGTTATTATGTACCATATTCATTTTCATCCATTAGGTATCAGTTTATACTTCAAAAGAGCTCCTATTTAATTTTTTTTTTCATTTATTTTTTAAAAAAAGACTCCTCCTATGAAGCCAAAAGTCTCATCCCGCTAAAACATGTTATACACACACACACAAGAGTTATCAAATATTCATAACACTCACCCCTGAATTATATAGAAGTTGTATGACACGAATAGGTGCGGCATTCACAGATTTTGATTTGTATGCACTGTCCATCGGAAGATTTTGCTCCAGAAGCTTCAATAGCAGAATTATTTAAGAAATCGTTCACACTAAATTTCAAAAAGTAAAACAAAACTACAAAATTTAATCTATATAAAAGGCTTGAGGCGTAATACCTGCAGATTATCCCCAAAAAGTTTCAACTGAGCTGTTGCTTCATCATCCCTGATTCCAATATATGCTTCAAAGGTAGCCTAAAACAAAGGATAAACTTACTAGGTTAGATAGCCAAATGTCATTGTGAGAGTTGTGTGACAAAAGGGACTCCAAAAGAGTGAAAAAAGATCTCAAATCAATGGGATGAAGAGACGAAATATTGTCTTTAGAACCAAAGTGGGACTTCCACAACTTTCAAACTTGCATTTTACAAAAGTCTTTCCAAGTGAGATAATGTTGAATAGTTTCCAGACAATTTCCACTGTCTGGAACATGATTGATAGTTGTTGATAGATTTCATACCTTGCATTTTCATCCATATACAATAGATGCTTATAGACATAGTACAAGCTTAGTCCCACTAATACTTAGTCATTAAGCTCTATGGCCAGAAAAATTATTTTATGCTTCGTCTAAGATACTTCACAGTTCACACCAAATCTTTTGGATGTTCACATCACACTGGCTAATGTTACTATTGTCTCAGATAATTTATTAGATAACTGAAATAAATATGAAAGCAACGAGGTTCTTTAAAAAATATGTAACACATGGTTGTTCAAGGATCTTCTTGTTTGAAGTAAATCACCAAATTATGTACTGGTGCTTTGAACAATGATGAAACTCCGAGAATACCAAGGTACATGTCCACAAGCATCATCAAAGACTAAGAGTGTGTTTGTCTTTGTGTTGTGTGTAAAATTTGACCGTAAATACTAACGTTCTTAACAATGCGTAGCATTTTATCTACCACAGACCATGTGATGACATTTGAATTTTATATCTAAGTTTGACATTACATAAATGCAATCAACATTTTTTGTCCTTTCCAACATTTTAATAAGTTAACTGACAGTTGGCCAGAAATGGCAAAAAGCTTCACTCAATAGTTTTAACTTTGTGAAGAACATTTTCCAAAAATAAAAAACAAAAAACCAATTAAGTTGGACATTATCATGCTTTGGGGACTTGAATTGTTTATGCTGCACAAAGCCTGGTTTTCAATAATTAGTGCTACCTTATATCCGAAGAGTTTATCTTCATAAGTTTCGTAAGGCCCAATTGTGACATCCAACTTAGAATCCTGCATAGAAGAGAATGCTAAATAATTTCATGATTCAGAAATTTTATACAGAATAAAAACTGATTACGGTAATCTAACTCATAATTTGTACAAGATAAAATATGAATTCTAAATATATACAATTATTAGGCTGATTCCAGCACCTCTAGCTTTTGTCTATGAAAAACTATTGCAACTATTAATGACCAATTAATCTTATTCATAATTTGTACAAGATCCTCTCAAAAAAAAAATTGTACAAGATAAAATATGAATGCTAAATATATACAATTATTAGGCTAATTCTATGCACCATATAAAAGGAAACAATAACAATAAAGGATCGTTAACTATGAGAATGGGGACAAATGAATAGGTTGATTCTATTCAGCAGTGTAGTGTTTTCATGTCATGTATGACTGAGAATAGGGACAAATGAAAAGGAACATTGGTACCATTCTTTATTTCATTTCTTTGAATAATAATTACTGCCAATTTTATAATAGTTATTAAATCATAAAAGTAAACTAGACAATATGGACTAACCAATTCCATCCAGGCTATGTCAGAGTCATAATAATCATTTGAAAGGAAAGCATCAGCCTTGCTATGCAGCAGCTTCTTCAAACTACACTTGAAAACAATGAGTTATTAACCAACAATGCAAGTATGTCAGCATGTAGCTGAAAATCAACCTCTTAATAAAGAGACAATGGATGAAAGAACAATATACCTTGTGGAGTCGGAAACGTCCCCAGCTTTATGCAATAAATCAGCAGCTTTTGTAAGAAGAGACTTGTACTCTTGAGAATAGGGAACTGTATACAGTTCCTTAGAAGAACCTACTTTATCATTCAACAGACCAGAATCTAAAATATATTCACTGTGCCTTTTAATAACAGTGAAAAAGCTTGTTGCCTCTTTCTGTTGATCCTTTCCTAGACTGTTATTCCATATATTGAACTCCTGCAAAACAGAAGCTTTCATGATTTGCATACATCAAACCAATGTTTTGATAAAATGTGCTTAGCTTTGCACCACAACCAAAATCTTTTCACACTAGATGGGATTGGTTGCGTTGGTTAACAACATCATAATATCCTATCATAAATCATATCTAGGCACAATCATTCAGATCTAAATTTTTCATACGGTACCATTTTGTCCATGTCGGGGGGATAGAAATTAGCACCAGCAGGTTTTAGGATGGGAAATGCTGCTCTGTATTCCAGACCCTTCCACTCTCTAACTGTCCTAGTTGCTTTAGAGAGCAGCCTTATTGCTGAATCTGCAGTTGTCAAAAATGCCTCATCATCGTCAAGGCTAGACCTGTGAAGAATGAAAACAATGTAATTACACATGTATGTAGGAAAAAGAGATCTTTCAAATAAATAAGTTTTACCCTGGATGTTGTTAAAGGAAACAGCTTGCACTGTTCAAGAAAGATATTTATATATTTCTCGAGAACACCATTCAAACACCTTTAACAAGATGAGCGAAAGAATTTGTGCGTTTTGCAACTAGAAATCCCTCATCAACAGACTCAATATAGCTTTGTTGCACAATTCCATAACCTTTTTCCGTGATGAGATAGCAACCCCCTTCACCTTAGCAGGACCTTAGCTCTTTTCAACTTTCTTACCTATTTTTTCCAACAATCAGGAGGTGCAGGAGGAAGATTCAACAATGGTCTTCAAACTTCAAAGATTTGATGCTTCAATACGAAATAAGCTGGATTCAAGAAAGGGCCAACCCAACCAAATCATGTGGGAAAATGGTGCTTGGTAGTTCTGCCCATTTTTCTGTGGTAAAAACAGGTGTAGTAGTAGAGTCCAACTGGTGTTGCCAAGGGAGGAACAAAAGGTATGAGTGGGAGAGGATGAGACAAAGTTGTGCCCTGACTGACATTTGAATGGAAGAGTTGATTAAATGAAAACCTTGGTTCAGTGAAGACTAAACGTTTGCACATGAAGATTTCGTCCATCTGAGAAATAATTTTGTATCCTTTATGGAAGTTGGAATATCCTAAGAAAGCACACGCCGATGGGACCTATACTACAATTTGTGCTTGTTGTTGTAGAATCTAAAGAGAGAAGAAAACACAACCAAATACATTTAAGAAAGCAATCTAGACTTTAGTGAAACAGGTCAGTATAGGGTCGCACACAATTGTAAGTATGATAACGTGAGTTTTAGATAAAATATAATCATAGACTTTGAATATGATAATGGTATCACATGATTGATGATGACTTGATGATAATTTAATACAAAAGACTAAACACTAACACCTATTTAAAGGAACACAAAACTCCTAAACCCTAAAGGGTGTGTTTGGTTGTGAGAAGAAAGTAAGAAGAGAGAAAGAGTGAGAGAAGAAAGAGATGAGAAATTGAGAAGATTTATGGTATTGTTTGCTATTAAAGAAATATGAAAGAAAAAGAAGAGAGAGAATTGTGTATCTCTCTCTCTCTTCTTTTGTTTGGTTGAATAGAAAGTAATAGGAAAGAAATATTATAATATGAACGATTAAATATGTTTATCAATTATAATAAATTATTTTAGTTTAGCTATATTTTTTATTTATTTTAAAATATATTAACTAATTCAATCTCAAATTAGTCAACTATCCCACCCATATGCTACTGATCATTGATAAATGTAATGAATTTGTTTCATCTAACTTTTAATTTTAAATTTATCTTAGACTAAATAAGTAATTAAACCACATATTTTTTAGATTAATTTTTAGATTAATCATTTTAGTTTAACTCCACCCTCCCACCTTTTTCAGATTCTTCTTCCCCAACCCTGTGTTTTTTCACTTTCACCAATCATCCCACCGCACACATGACACAATCAATCTATTTTGAGGAAAATTTGTTGTTTCAGACGCAATGAGAGAGATTCACAATCTTAAATACCAAAATCACAAACAAAGACACGTCTCTTGGTTGAATATTGAAAGATTGCTTTGAAATTCCTTTACAAACACTGAAGGTTGAGTGGACACAGTAGCAATGGCAGAAGCTTCTTCAGTGGAGGACGCCTTCCATTGTGAGGTCAAGTAAGGAGCATATATTGGAGCAACAGCAAGGGCACAAAAACAAGAGGCGTGCAAAAACAGAGCTCAAAAGGTAAGGATTGCACAAGCATTAAAAAGACAACTTTAGAAACCAATCCTCTTCAATAATATGCCCAATTTAATTTTCCAAAGGAAAAAATGTCTTCTGTTAAAACCTCATATAGATCGCAAGTGAGAACAAAGTGCATCCAGATGTCGGTTAAGTCACAAAAGGGGTGCGAGAGGATGAGTTGGTTATAAATTGGAGTGGGATTGAACGGCAGTTCAGGTGGCGGAGCAAGAGGTCGTTGGCCAAAATCCATGGACCTTACTCTACTCCTGCACCATGTTAGAGCTGAGAGTGTTCACAGAATAGAGAAAACCAAAAACAAATAGTAATTTCGTTCATTGATTATGGAGTGTCACATCTATTTATATATGTTTTACAACTGTCCACTGAACACCAGAATCAGTTAGTGACAGTTGTGTCAATAACTTCCTATCTAATCTAAGAGGGAATACGGTGGGCAAGCTGTATGCCCTTGTCCTCTATCACTACATAAACCAAAGAAGATCACTGCTTTGGTAATGCTAAGGCCATCCTGGTAATTTGTGAATCTTCTTTGTACTTGAGGTATTGTTTGAGTTCTTCATGAATCAGATAAAAAGAATGGGTGCAATACAAAATGAGCCAGATGATGCTAATAGGAACTATCATGTTGGCAATCACTCGCCCCGGACTAAGAAAACAGATTCTCAGGAAAATCATAATCTTAAATGTAGTAAATAAACCAAATTCTAGACAGTCAGAATTCTCAAATCTGTGCTCAGGAACAAAGATAACACCAGCGTTTAACCTTAAATCCAAGTTGATTTTCTGAGATGTAAAATCACCAAAGTCTATACATCTAAGTTTTTCTACATAAATAAGTAGCATTTGGTTGGTGGAATAAGTTGTAAAGATTTATTGAAGACTCACCATGGGCTTCCATTTATCTGATAATAGGACCATTTCAACTTATTTAACTCTGACGTATCAGCATGCTCCTTCAACCAATCTCTGAGAGCTGGATTACTGTACCACGACTGATAGGGATATGAACAGAATAGCTTTAGTAATACACACTATTACACTATTATTCTAACACATCTGTCTTCCTGATTCTACTCTACCAATCACAGTTAGAAATATAGAATGATTTTTTGGAGCACGGAATGAATTGCCAATCAAATTTCACAAAATGATTGCTAAAACCTTGGTACCAAGCATGACATGTGGAACATTATTACATGCATGTGAAAAATTATTTGCTCAGACAAAGCATTAGAATTTATATACTTGATATGAACATGCACATTGAACATGGAAAGCAAAATCAATACACACAAGTACATAAAAAATGCATATAAACACTGCTATAAATGAATTGTAAACTAAACCTGAAGATAACAAATTTCATCCATAACAGTTGCAGCCTTGACAATAAAAACAAGAGCCTCTTTGTCCGAATTTGTAAGCCCTGTCAACTGCCAAAAAAAATAACAATAAAATAAAAAGAAACAATTTTATGATAAATATGTTGGTAATAATTCATGTATTGTTACACTTACACTCAACTAATAATGATATCATAACCTTCAAAATTCATTAACAAGCCTTTTTACGAATTTTATTAATTTATTTGCAATAACAGTTCATCCAAAACCTTAGTACATAGTCTTAAAGAGGTGTATATTCTTCTCTAATAAAAAAAATAATGTAACAGTGCAATTCCCATGAACATATAAATAGAACCATAGATTTCTAACCAACTAATAGATTCTTATGATTCAGCTTAAATATTTAGCACTTGGTTCAAATTATCCATTTGATAACTCCTAACTAATCTTTTTGGATAGATCAAATTTAATCTTTATTTTACGTGAAAAAATTTAATTCCTCTGTGAAAATTGTTATTGTTGATGTTAACATTAGGTTGCTGAGAGTACATGGGCTTGGTCCAGATTTACTTTGTACCGCTTTCATAAACCGGTACAATATAGACACACGTACACCGAGTTATACACCTCCAATTACAGAATCAGAATCTCCTGCTCACTTATTTACTCTCTTTACATGGTTTCAAAGGCCTACTAGGGCAATGGATTTCCTACAACCCCCCCCACAGACAAAAGTAATACAAGTTGAATCAGGAAAGGCCAACCAGCACAACTGGAGGGTAAAATATCACTGGGTGGCCATATATTCAAGACAAATACTACTAACATCACAATCCAAATACATTATTTCCAACAAACTTTTGTCAAGTGAAGTTACATGTGGTCGGCTATATTATATGGATCTCACTCCATATTTGGTGAGCACATTATTTATTTAGGACCCACAAGAATTTCCTCAGATCAAATAATCGTGTTGAAAAAAGTTTCTTAGATTTCTCATGAAGAAACCACAGATCTTGAAACTGCAAGTGAGCAATGAGAATGTCCAGGTATTTTTAAAAAGGAAATGGCTCGTGTTTTGGGGACAGAGAAAAGGGTCCTGTTGGTCTGACGAAAGCTCAGTCACTTTGGCAGATTTTCAGTCGTCAGGTGCCATTTCAGATAGAATCGATCTGTTTTGTTTTTTTGGTAATGTTTTTGGCATGTCCAAATATTTTTAAGCTGATTTTTACAGCTGTTTGGTGGAATTTGTTTTCTTGGTATCAGGTTGTTAAACTTCCATTTTCAATGTCTACAAACAAGAATAAGACTCCCGTCCGAGGGGTAAATATTGGAAGATATGTGTCTTCTACTCTAAATTTCTGTTATATCTCTATGTTCAGAATTGCTTGCATTCAGTAGTGTAGATCATTGGTAAGTTGAAATTTATTTCTATTTCAGATCAGTTCCAACTGTTTATTACATCTGTAAATGTATAAAAACATTGCAGCTACTATTCTTTCCATGTATTTATAAAGCTGTGCAAAGTGAAATAAAAAATTAGACACATTCAAAGAGGGTTATGATATGATTGAAACGCTACAGTTTAACTGTATGTTGTTCAATTGTCAAAAGCACAGGAAGATAAAAAGAATTAAAGCAAATAATTGATAGATAGATAGATCGAAGTCATATAATGCAACAATGCAAACAAAGTGAAATCATAACAACCTCTACATTGAGAGACACGGGTGCATAGCGACTTAGTTGCTTTTGTAAAGTCAAACTGCGTGCTACGGTATTCTCTTTGTACCTGCAACAAGACAATAATCAATGAACGTCATTATTTTCGAAGAGGTGTGCTAGGTAGTAGTCCCTCAGTATATGGTCATAACCCGTAAGTATATGAAGATTTGAAGAAAGTTGTGCTTTTAACACATGACAATATAGATGTAGGGAATGTGCACTTTAAAGGAAATCTATGCAGTTTGAGTTAGGATTGGAAACTGTTGAAAATATTTAGGATCTACATATTTAATAGAGGGTGATTATATAAGCACATTGTCTCATGTAAATAGGAATAGTACCACCTATGTTTATTTTGTAATTATTATCTTGAGCTAGGACATCCGCGTCAAGATCATCAACCCTCAAATTATCACCCTTTTGGGACCCTTGCGCATGGAGGGGTTTCACACCTGCTCTTCGGCAACTGCTTCCAGCACAGGTGTCGCTTTCGTCTGGCAGACTTAGACGACCCACTGTCAGCCCTAACAACATACAACTAGTCGGACGTTGTTGACATCATTTCAGGTAGTGTTTCATCGTTGCTTTGTGTCTGATGGTCATTAATCATGTCTGCCTCTAGTACTACAAGTTCCCCTAAGACCAATCCTCCCATTTTTTAATGTCACTTCTCCCTTCTCCGCTAAGAAATTTGATGGAACCAATTAAAATACCTGGACTTCTAATAACTAGTTATGGATTAATGGTCAAGTCTATAAAGACTACCTCACCACCAAGGTTGAGTTTGTGAATGTTGTCAATTGAGAACGATGGGAAAAAATTGATACCTAGTTGTGCACTGTCATCAAGTGACCCTCCATAAAATCTATTTTCTGCCTACACCTCATGTTCAAGTTTATTTTAGAACAGGCAAAAGTAATGTATACTAATGATACACAACACACCTATCGGTTTTGTCATGGCTAGATGAATGTCAATGCACCAAATAAGGATTACTGAAAATATAGAATTAGCTTATTAAAAAAGAGAGTTACAGAATTGATCTGCTACCTCTTTTCAAGACCTAGATATCAGAATAACAAAATAAAAAAGTAACTTTATAATCCTAAATTGAAATTTAAAAATAAAAACAGCGACGCAACAACTAAAAAATATCAACTTAATAGATAACAGATTCCTAAATTTGTTAGTATTTCTTATCCATCCTAGTGTATGCTATCCAAACCTTGGGCCCACAATGCCTCCTTACTAGTTGGGATCTATAATAACCAAAGCATAATAGCGATATTTCTATGTAGTGGACTAAAAGAGGTTTTGTTTCAAATGTAAGAAATATTTATGTGAATCTTAAACATTAGCATACCTCTTCTCAATTATATCAAACAGTTGACCATATTGTCCATGAACATCATAAGGGACATAGTCTGAATCTTCTTTGGCAAGCAAGCTTTTATACTCGTCATAAGCAATATATTTAACAGCAGAAACTTCTGTTTCCTGCCAAAATAAAAAGATCCCCCAACCAAGATCAGAAAACTCAATATAACAAATCATGCACATACTTATAAACGATATAAAGAACATGCATAGAATTAGATTAGCAATTTTCATACTCAGAAGAGAGCACGAGCGAGATAATTCTGCAGTTAACCAAATTTTGTTAATAGAATACCACCAGAGTTTCAATGTCACTGATGCCTCTAGAGGATTTCAATGATCTATTTAAAAATTCTCGTCGTATAAAAATTGATTGAGCCGAAAACAAATGATATCATATCTTTCTGTTATTTATTTAGGTTATTATAGATACAACTTTTCTATATGTATTATTGTTGACATAGTTTTCTTAATTTTCTATTTTTCCTTTCATTGTGAAATAGTCACCAAAGAACTGCCGCCAGAGCCACCACCATCATCACACTACCTAACATAAGTCTCAAACAGCACCAATCGGTCTTCAATTATAACATAGTCGCTAGACACCCAGCCATGCACCCCCACGCGCCACCGCAGCCATGTGTAAACTCCGACATGTGGGAGCCTTGCAACCCGTTCCTAATGGCCATTTTTAACATTGTTTCTTAGATTGTGTTTGCCGGCCTCGCATCTTGTTTTTACCTTATTTGGGACTTGTTCCCTATTTTGGTTTTTGAGTAATTACTTTCTGGCTTTTGGCATTGTTATGTGCTGCTTGTCTTTTTGGAATATTATGATGCTGCCTCTCTCGGTTCAATTTCAATTAGTCAACTTACTGTCTCTCTCAATTGTTCCATAACATCGACTTCTGACTTCTCCTCCTATACAAGACCGTAGAAGGGGCAGACGATTGAAACATAATTTGAATCAAGGGGTCTCTATTACCTTCAACCTCAATCCACTGTATGCACTATTTCTGCATCTAAAGAATTCATCCATCGTCGTTTGGGACAGGGCGCCTTGATAAGTTAAGGTTGTTGGTTCCTCGTCTTTCATATTTGAAGTATTTAGAATGTGAGCCTTGTCAGCTTGAAAAACATGGTAGAATGTCCTTTTCTTATAGTGCAAAAAAAAAGATACATGTCCCCCTTTAATATTTTCCATTCTAATGTCTGGGGACCTAGCCGTGTGGCTTCTACTTTGGGATACAGTTACTAAGTCACATTGATATAAATTTCTCGACATGCACTTTGAAATTGGATTACATTATTTAAAGACCATTCAGAATTATTTGGTGCCTCTGAAGCTTTTTGCTCAGAGATAATGACTCAATTTCGGAAGAAAATCTGAAATGTTGCAAATTGACAATGCCAAGGAATAATTTTCTCTATGAATCGACTCATTTACGTCCTCTCATTGCAGCACACATCAGACTAGTTATGATGCTATTAAACGGAAACATTGTCATCTAGTCGATACAGCACAGACCTTATTAATCAATTCCCATTCACCTTCCAAATTTTGGGGTTATGCATGCCATCCTGATTCCAGAGTATTATGAGGTAATGAGAATCCTCACTCTCTCTTGTTCCCTAAGGAACACGTGTCTGTTGTACCCCCTCGGGTGTTAGGCTCCACTTGTTTTGTTCATGATCTTTCTCCAGGTCATGGTAATTTGTCTGATCGGGCTGTTAAATGTATCTTTCTTAGGCATTCTAAAGTACAAATAGGGTATAATACCAACAACAAAAAAAGTACAAATTTTTTTTTAGATAAGGCAAGAAGCAGACGAGGCATACAAAAAAAAAAGTACAAATAGGGTATCGTTATTGTTCTCCATCTGCACACCGTTTTATGTCCTTACAGATGTTACTTTCTTTGAGGATACACCTCATTTTGCATCATGAACTACATCAGAATCTAGCTCCTTCCCATGTATTAACTAAATCCTCACTGTAAAACATCTGCGTCTACTCAACTTCTCCACAGTCACCCGGTGTTATGGACGTCGATGCCTTTAAGCTGCAGAGTCCACTTCTACTGAATGATCATTTTGGTATTGCTTTTAAATATTATGATTCGATTACTATGTGCTATAAATGAATGATCATTTTTAAATTTTTATTCATAATAAAAAAAACTCATGCTTTTTACTAATAGTAATTCTTTGTGAGAATAGTGTCGTTTATTTTATAAATAAATATTTCATTCATTTATAGTGCAGTGTGATAAAATCATGTTATCAAACAGCATTTAAGCTAGAAAAAAAATTACAAAACAACATTGACTTTACATCTGAAGCGTTTAATTTCATCATTAGCTCTATAGTATCTTTTAAGCCAAAAAAAGATGGACTAAACGCACCTTAATATAACTATAAAACAATTAGAACACAGAATTCCATTAAATAGCTAGCTAGAAAGAAACTAGATAGCTAACTAACTCAGCTTGAATTTGGTATAGAAGATATGAAACAATTGTTTATACTATCAGTTCCAAATCTTAAAATTCAAAAACCAGGAAATCCCTAGGTTCAAAACATAAAATTCTATCATTTCCAAAACAATTTAAAATAATCAACTAATGAAAAAAGGTCAAACACAGTGATAATCACGGCAATCTACTTTAGTTTGAGAACAATACAAAAACGAGGGGGAAATGCAGAATGTTCAATTTGAAAGCATCTTAAACATCATCACCTGGAGTGTAAAAGCTTCCAGAGGTATTGGATCTATAGTAGTTACCAGAAACACATCATTATATTCGTTATTGATGAACTTTCCATTGTTTGTGACACTGCATTCCATATCAAAGGTTAAAATCAGTTTGTTCATGGATAACATAAGAATGGAAGTACTGCATTAATTGAACATGAAAAACATCCTGCGATATGCAATAAAAAACGAAGAAAAAAAAGACAACAATCAGCAGTCTCTCTTCATATGTGAAAGAGGGTATGAAAGAAACCCTCTTTAAACAAATCCTTAGCTTAGCTTGTAGGACAGCTTTTCATTTTTCTGACAAAAACTATGATGAGAACTTAGAGGATGTTTATTTTGTCTTTTCATTTTAGATTCTTAGTCGATACGTTTTTATTATAATTACAAGAATGCCACTTTATATATATATATATGTTCTGTTTTCTATTTTGAATTTTTTGTTAAGTAAATGGTTGCCAAAAAGTAAATCTTGAAAATAGAAAATAGCACGAAAGCAATATGTCAGTTTTGTAATTATAACAAACCATATTCACAGAAAAACCAAACCATACTCCTAAAATTTTGATAAAATACAATAATACACTATAAACTACTTACCACTCTTGTAAGAAAACAAATATTAATTCAAATGCATCCTTAGGAAGGGTTACACCTAACTCTTCTTCAAGCTCCCTCCTGAAAAAACCAAATATACAACACTACACAGTTTATCACCAAGGCAATCTCCATATTCCAAACATTCTGAACAATTTTGCTTTCCTATTTAAAATAAAGATATTAGTTACACATTGAACACAAAACCTCTCTTGAGAGTGAAATTTTTTGTAGTTAAATAAAAAATTCAACTTTTGCATTAGCTGAAGTTTTAGAATTTGACTTCTCTAAATTGATGGATAGACCAAAATCTAATTGAGATTTTAACAACTTCATCTGTTGTCCTAAACAAGTAGCTTGGTTGGTGGGCTGATGGACGTCGAAAAAGTTTTAATCAAGAGATCCAAAGTTCAAACCCAGAAAACTAAAAAAAATACCTTACTATCGTTTGCCTAACCATAAATATATATATAAAAAAATAAAAAATAAAAACAGATCTTTTTTTATTGGAATTCCAAAGTTTAGTGAGTTGGATCTCTAAGTGGTGACCAAGATCAAGACTCAAAGAGATGTACTTACATATTACACACCAATGAGCAGAATCGAACTCAAGTACTTCTAAAATAGCTAATTTGCAGCTTATAGCATAAGTTCTTATCATGATAAGCACTTATGGTAAAGCTTGCATAATCTATTTTTATAGCAAAACATAAAATAACGTTAAATTTTATTTTTATATGCTATAAGTTGTTTTCGTAAGCTACATTGGAGAACGTAAGTTGAAAAAAGCTTATGAAAATTGTCTCCCAAACAGTCTCATAAAACTATTTTTTTTTAAACTGGGTATCCGGCTCAAGGACCGACTAATCCAAGAGGTCCAATCCCACCGTCCACTTGCAGGGCCCCGTTAGCTCTGTATGAACTTTAATTCGCCGAAATTAGCATAAGGGGAAATCAAACCTGAGACCTTTGAGCCAACTCATAAAAGTTATGTCAGTGGATATTGGGAAAAACCCAAGTCCATATTGGATAGATAGGAGGCACTCCTCACCTTATGAACCGGTTTTGCAAAGATGAGTTAGGCCCCAAATTTCAACAACAGATAAGGTCAAATAAGTCAATCCAAACATGACGTTATCGTCAACAACTACATAAATCTATTGCATGTATTTTATGACAATCTCAATCATTGATCAACAATTAACTCAACTTGATCATCAAAAGTCAACAATTAACGTCAAATTTATGTTTAATCAGGATGAACACACATTTGAGATGGATCAAATGTGCAACGGATTACTACAGAACTGAAAATGAATCGAAGAATTGAATTACCTGGCGGTGATGAAGGAAGAATCACCAGCAGAGATGTGACCTGCGCTGGAAATATCCCAAAGATCAGGCCATGAATCTTTGCAAGAAGAGCGGCGTTGGAGAAGCAACTGCTGCGTGCTCTCTGCGAAAATCCAGACGTGAACAGCGCGATGGTAATCGCCATCTCGATGAACTTCTCCTCTGAAACGAAACGCATGCGTTTTTGTTTGTTATGAGTTGAATGAGTAAGAAGAGAAAGAGAGAGTGTGTGTTAGTGTTACTTGCCTGGGTTTGGAAATTCCGGTTTTCTCACCGCTTTTCGTCAGAACATCCAGGCGTTCTTCTTCTTCTCCCATTGCGGAATCAGAGATTGTACTCTTTTTTTTGGATTCGCTTTATTCCTTCAAAACAAAAATACTTCACCCAAACAAAACCAGGTGTGCTATGTAAAAATGAAATAAAAAAGGCTTTGTTTACATCTGTAGTCTATGCAAATAGGTGGCGGTTAGCATGCCAAAGTGCATTTTCTTTGGTATGGTGCACAAATAGACATATCACCATTGATTTAATATTAAAATATTCAATGGCCAAGATCGCATATGTGGTACTGAATAGTAGGTGTTTCCGCATATTCTTTAATATTGCACAAATATCCTTTCACATTAATGTAATTAAATTAGTAAATTTCAGAAATATCCTTTCACATTAATGTAATTAAATTAGTAAATTTCAGAAATATCCTTTCACGTTAATGTAATTCAATTTGTAACTTAATAAAAAGTAACTTTTTTTTTAAATAAGTTAAGAAAAGTATTTTAACTTGAGTAAAAATAAAGAATTACATATAATTTATTGAAAAATTAAAAACGAAGAAATTATTTATTCTCCTTCATTATTTATATATCAAATTAATAAATTATTATCATTTCCATTTATTATGTTCATTTATCAATTAAGTATAATTTAGTTTGTAATCATAGTAGAATAACGAATGAGAACGATGAACGATGAGCGAAGAATGATGAAGATGGTACCTGTGGGCGGCGGATGCAGATCTGCCATCGTCGTCGTATAAGATGGACGAAGATGAAGTTAGTGAAAGAAGATAGGTTAAAAAGATCGGGTCATTATGTTGGTTTTTCCGATTCGTTATCAAGGCAAAAAGATTGGGCTTTTGAGGTTTGGGTCGGGCAAACAATTTCGGGTCTCAACCCATTTAGAAATGCTTGGGTTATTATAAGGGTTGTATTGAATCTTGGTATTGCTCGAAGGCTCAGAAGAAAAATCTTAGTTTGAATCTGAAAATGTCTTCGTCTAGTAGGTAACTCCAATGTTTGTGTTATTCATTCAATCATTTAATTATTTATTAGTCGTAGTTGTAACTGCATCGATGTAATCGATCCGGGGTTGGACGAATTAATGCCCAATTTCCACCCATTTCCAGTAGAAGAAATTCCAAACGAAGAAGAAGTTAATGGCCCAGTATTTGCACAGTTTCAAAATTTTCAAAATGGTGATCATACTTTTTGGATGCATAGTATTAGTTCTGATACGGCTACGGGAAGGAATGTTCTGGTTGGTTTCTTATGTTTCGTTGTTTTTGCAGTTTTATTTGTAATTTGTGGCATTCTAAGAAGTAATATTATTTATTTTCAATGTTTAGCATATTCCTAAGAAGATTGCAATTCAAAGTATGTATGTGAATCAGTCGAAAATTCGAATAGTTGATGATGAAACTGGAGAAGAATATGAATGTGAAGTTCGTGATACAGGAAGTTGGATGGAGAAATACGTTGGAAGCGGATGGTTTGATTTTGTTATGGAAAAAGAACTCAAAGCTGGAGATTCCTTGTTCTTCACTATTGATAATCCTCCACACAAATTATTTGTATCAGTGATTAGATAAATTAGGATTTTAATGTTTATATATGTATTTTGTTGATCGTGTATGAATGTACACCAGTGTTTTGCCAACTTGCTTTGATTGTGTAATGAAAACAAATTAAGTACGTTTTACCCAAAAATGAAGAATTTTTTTTTAATAGCAATGTCTAAGTGTTTGGAATTTTGAAAAAGACATGTTAGATAAAAGTTTTCCACCGTAGTGGTTAATTTGAACAAATTATGGTTGGAATATAAGATCCCAACCAACCAAATGGTTGTCATTAGAACATCAAATTAAAAAAAACAAAATCACTAAAAAGTCATTAGGGCACACAATAACATTTCCAAAACAAACTGAAGATTACATAACCCCTTCCCTTCCTTCCTCCTGCATTCTTCCTCCTATTTCTTAGTGTTGACGGACATGTTGAACAAACATTTTTGTTGGTGGATCCTCCAAATCAAATATCAACTTGTCATTCACCTCTAAACCACGGTCCACGACAAAATCATACCATTCACCTCCCAAACACTTTTCAACGTTCCTTCGTCTGGCTGTCTTAATCCTACAATCATAGGTCTTATGTGTTTCAACATTTTCAAGTGTCATTCTAAGATATCGGCTTCTCAACACCTGTTTGGATATTGAATTAGGAAAATCCTGGATGAAAAAAGCAAACAAAGAATTAACTTATCAAGTTTGATTTCAAATTATTCAAACAGTGTAAATCATCACAATTTATGTATGTTAATTTAATTTTTATTTAAAACTAAATAAATAAACTTTTCGAAATTGGAAAAAATAATGATGTTCACATACCAACACTTGAGGCTTTTCAAGGGAAGCCAAAGATTTCGAGACAATCTTCTCAAAGTGATAGAAATCAACGTCGGCAGCCTCTTGCACGTTTTCAACCACGCCTTCCTCCACCGCATACACTTCCTCCACCTCCATTTCATCGTCGGATAAAATCTCAATAGGCTCCTCTTTAACACGCGCTGGGAATACATTTGGAATGTGGATATCTCCTAGTCGTGTCAACTTATAGGAATTTTGTGCACCCTCATAGTCTAGCCTTACCCAAGTTGGATTTTCGATACCAAAAGCCCTAGCAATCCTAACTCCAGGACCCATATACACACCACTATCATCTTTTCCAAAACGTGTTTCAAACCGTAATCCTTCACCATCAATTAACAAACCAAGAGCTTTTCCATTGAGTTTTTCGTGATGTTTTTTGAAGTACTGATTTGGATTACGGATCCTTCCCTAAATTTAAATAAAAAAATATTGTTCAGTGTAAATTTCTGAATTCGCAATGATGTTGTAAGCACGTAATTCATAGGTGTATTTCTGGCTTCCTGATTCGGCCAGATGATGGTTTCCAGAATTTCACCTCTTCTGGCTTCCCTAGAGAACCATTTAACACTACAATACAACATAAAAAAAATCAAATATCTTAACATAGGTCATTTCCGTAAATAATTTCTCATTAAACCCAAAAATAACAAAATAAAACATTAAAATGTTAAACCATATAGATCTAACTCGGATTTAGGGTTACATATTGTAGGTTAAAAAAAGAAAAGTAGATCCAACACAATGCGGCAAAAAGCGTTAAAGGTGGGGTATTTTACCTTGATGAATCGCCTTCCATGATTAAGTTGTACACAAATTTTTGTCTGCCCTGGGTTTGTATGCGTGCTAGGTTTGGAAGGTTAGATCGCAGAGATGTGGGTGAAAGTGATTGTTTGTTTAACTTTTAATGGAAAGAGGAGAAATGGTTGTGGATGTGGGCCATTAGTTTTGTCAATTTCCTTTATTCACCATTGATTCAAAATAAAATAATATTGAAATGATGAAGAATAAAATAATAATATTCAAATGATGAAGTCTATTGAAATAATAAGTTGGTGTTCAGTTCAAACTATGAAAGTACAAAGCAATTACAAACCAAATAATAACAATTACAAACCAAATTACAAACCAATCAAACCAAATTGCAATCCTTTAAATTGAAATTACAATATTACGAAAATTACTCAGCAATGTTAATGAATGACTTCAAAGCTTGCAAAGTTGTCCATGCCTCTGCCGTTTCTTCTCTCTTTTTACGGAGAAAATTGATGAGTCGATAAATTAGTATTTTTAATATGTTATTTGAGTTTATTATATTTAGATTTGATTCAGTTTTATTTAAATATTATTTTATTTTAGAACTATTTTACTTCAATTGCAAGTTATTATATTTTAGGAACAAATATTCAAAAGATTTAGTCT
>Ga0315914_1003618_pt1 | contig 23428 bp, 10 predicted proteins | sample MpolenodulesMG_FD_203920 | JGI IMG/M metagenome (GOLD analysis project Ga0315914, IMG submission 203920) | Medicago polymorpha root nodule microbial communities from Los Angeles, California, United States - elongated nodules | ecosystem: Host-associated > Plants > Roots > Nodule | place: USA... | reverse complement strand
GACAGATAAAAAAAACTCTAAATGATAAAAGATAAAAGATATAAAAAATGTAAAAAATGACAAAAGATAAAGACTAAAAATATATATATATATATATATATATATATATATATATATATATATATAAGCCTAAAATTAAATTATGATTCATTAGTATTTTATAGTTTTTTTTTAAGAAAGTATTTTATAGTTACTATTAAATTGTGACTATGAAATGAGTTTACATGGCAATATCACGAGTTTTCATTATATGTTGTTGTAAAACTATTTTTTTACTAGAACACATTCATTATTTGATCACATTCAATAGTTAAACACTTAGTATCCACTTTAATAGTAGTGATATCATAATTTATCACAATATTTAGTATAATAATATTGATATCACAAATGAACGCACACACGCACACACACACAAAGTAAACAGTTTGATGCCATCCAAAAAATTGGAGCCAGAGCAGTGGAATCTCTCGCACACCCTTAAAGTCACCTCTGATTTTGACACCAAATTTATTGTGTGTATGGAAGGTGTCTCGTTGTTGTTTTATATGCCAAGTGAGATATATAATAGAAGACTTGACATCTTCAATTTACTTTAGAATATTTATTGAATCAAGTGAGGATAATATCTCGTATATGGAGAAAAATAAATAGCGAGGGTAGTAGAATGAACTCTTATAGAATGGAGCATACCTACAAAAGAGGTATGATAGACAACCATAAACCAGAAAACGACTTAATGCATGTTTGGTTCTGCAGTAAAATTGATTTAACTAAAAAGTGAGTTGAACAATACATTTCTATTGTAAAAATTACGTTCAGACTCAAAAGCAAAAAAAAAAAAAAACAATTTGATCAAGGGAGAAAAAAAAACTAAGCCATCTGCAACGTAAATACCCTAGAGGTATTCGTAAGCAGAGTGATATTTAACGGAGGAGGATACATTCATATCTTCAAGGAATCAACATTGTTGACATCAAACTTGCTCAACCAATCAATACATTCAGGGTCTGTTTGGTGCACATGATATGATAGAGACAAAATATGATTAGAAAATGGATAAAGATGGGATATGATAGTGACATGATATACACTTATCCTATCATGTGTTTGGTACACATATGATAAAAAAGATGATAACATTATTTTATCATATCATATGTGTTGGTGCACACCTTGTCTAACATGATAAAAAATTAACAACTCTACATCATATTCATATCAGTTGTCCATCTTCTTAGTTGTTCCATACGAGATTGTTGTCTTTGAGCACCGTCGTCGAGCCTCCATCTCCGGCCGACGAACATAATTGGAATTTGAATTAGAATATAGCTAACTCACCAAGAACACATCCCATGCCTCGTATTGATTGGAATGACTATCGATTGAAGAAACAAGAAGCTGAATATAATTGATTGCCTTTAATGATAATTGATTGGGAAGAAAACATTGAACTGGGAGAATAATTGATAAAAAAATCGAAAAAAAAGAATCAGGTTGAAAACAAGAATTAGGTTGGAAAGTGCTATCGATTGGAATTGGAACAGGAGTATAATTGATATCTATTGGGAATTTAATCGGAATTTTTTTTTGAAAAAAGAATGAAAACTGGTAGCAGTGGGAGTCAAAGGAGGTTGTGCAGAAAGAGATGTGCGCGCGTTTGATAGCTATGCTATCAGGTTGCTAACCCACCAAAAACTAAGGATAAGAATAACAAATGGTGAGTAGGATAAGATTAGAAATAGGTTTAAGTTATCATTTCCTGTTGGTGCACCAAACAACGGATTAAACCAGGATATGATAGTTTTATCATATTCTGTCTTCCTATCATGTGCACCAAACGAGCTCTCATTGAGACCACTCAATGAAGAGAAGAAAGTTTTCTAATGACAGAAAACAAGTTTGCATGAGGATAAAAGTCATTATGATTAGTATCCTCAATAAGATTCAGAAGTAGATGATTAAAGAGTGAATCAAAACATCTTTCATCCATACTCTACTGCATATAAGTAATTGAATTTCTTCTTTTTTTCAATGATGCTAGAGTTTCTATTTTTTTATTGTTGTTCAATGTTCATATGTTATGCACTTTACAACAAGGTTATGGTGCAACACGAACAACCTTAATTAACAATGTTGAGGTTAACTTAAATTCAGTTTACATGACCTACTTAAACTAAATTTACATGACTTACTTAAACTCAGTTTATATATGTACACTTAAACTCAGTTTACATTACCTACTTAAACACCTGCTTAAATCGAGTTTAAGTATGTACACTTAAATTCAGTTTACATGACCTACTTAAATTGAGTTTAAGATTAAATTAAATTTTATTTAAGGGTAATTTTGTCATTTCAGGGTGTAACCAAAAATACATAGGGTGTAATTTGAAAAATTCTAATATTTTGGTTTTTTTTTAATTTGTTTTTTTTTTACTTTTTGTAATGAAGTTTATTAATTTTTCTGGATTTGGTCATGTAGATGATGAATTTTCTGGTTTGAGGATGAAATGTTAACGTTTTTGAACAAAAGTTAACATAATAGATTTGTTTAACTGCCGGAAGAAATTTATGAGACCAGATTGGAACAAGAATTAATAAGGGGACCAACATGAAATCTCATAATTAGTTAAGGGACCATCTGCCAAAAAACAATTATTACATTTGCTCTCTTATTATTGTTTAGGCAAAAGAGAACACCAAATTATTCTCATTACATAATCAAAGAACATGATAGATGCAGAAATATTAAATAAATGAATTGGGATAAAAATCACATGTTTTGGGAAGCTACTTCGACCTATTAATCCTCTACAGAAGAAAATAAGGACAAAGCACCCAAATTTCAACAGTTGAAATGGAAATACTTCTGCCCTCTGGAACTCAAAATGCACAAAATCTATTTTTAAAATCGGCCAAACTATTCAACCAATATGTAACTAACCTTGTATTGCAATGAACAACACAAAAACCTTCCAATTTTATATTTCATTTGCAATTTGTGCAGTGGTCAGGTGACATTTTATCAGGATCAGCACTTGTACGTTAAGCGCATGAGTAACTATGTAGCACCGACACTTCAGATTGAAGGCGTGCATATAGCAATCTATTAACATCAGCTTTTTGAATTCAATTTCTCCAAGAGAATCTTGTTAAGTAGACCTGGATTTGCCTTTCCTTTAGATGCCTTCATTACCTGCATTTGGACAAACGTAAATAAAACGAAGATAATAAAAGGGGAAAAATAAAACTAACAATTGTTTCCAGCTCTAAAAGTTCATACCTGGCCAGCAAAAAAACCTTGGAGTTTCATTTTGCCTCCTCGGTATTGCTCAACCTGTTTCGGATTATCTGCAATCACTTTGGCCACCATTTTTTCAATTTCAACAGGATCTGCTATCTGTCATTTCCAAATAATAATCAATAAAGTTGTTCAGAGTGGAGTTTGCATGTAGGGAGTGGTAACAAAATAAGGTAGAAAGGAGAATTTCACCAGGCATTGGTGTAACTAACATCACAAATATCACAAAATCAAAATAGTAAAATATTAAGTTTGCATGTAAACTAGAAAATTCATGCGGAATCCTGACTCAATTATATATAAACTGGTAATAATTTCAATAATTGTTGTTACTACTACTAACCTGAACCAAGTCCTTTTTTTCTATGAGTTCCTTGACACTTCCACCCTTGGCTAACAGCTCAAATAGTATCTACAGAAACACAAACAAATTGTAAAAGTACAGAAAGCAAAATAAGCCGATTATAACAAATGTATGATTGTTTTTCCTTCTTCATGGAAGAACTGTTGAGAGAGAGAAGCATATTAATGCTGAATGAATGTGATAGATATAGAGAAAAAATATTTCTGAATGCTATATTTACATGTTACATTGAACCTAAAAAAATAGTACTCCCTTCGTCCCACAGTGAATGACCCAGTTTGACTATGTGCACTATTCGCATGATATACTTTGACCATATTTTTTTACTAATATATAAAGGCAAATGGTAATATATAAGATGCTGTCGGAATTGTCTCGCTGAACATTATCAAAATATGAACTTTTTATAATTTTTTATAATAGATAATTAAAAGTATTAAATGTCAAAATTGTGCAAGTATCAGCTCGATAATTAGACATTACAGGTTAACATATTTTATAAATTAAAGCCCTTGGTCAACAAACACAACTAACTTCCACAGTATAGTTATGCACCACTAGTTAATGCCGAAGCAAACATACCTCCTTTCCGATCTTGCCACTGATGGTTCCACCTTTAATGGAAGCAATCAACTCAGCTAACTCTTCAGATGTAAGCTTAATGCCATTTATGGTCAACTTTTCATTTTTCATGAAGGCTGCAATATCACTCATTATCCAGTTGGCAACCAGCTTTGCATTGGCACCCTTTGTAAGTGTAGCATCAAAAAACTCTGCAATCTAACGTATCCATTGAGAGAAAAAAAAATCACGTCAGATTATATTTAGTAATAAACATCATTGCTATTTACTTTTTATCTTTCCAATGAACTGTACTTTATTGAGTTTCTCTTTCATTAAGATGTGCATCGGTTTCTCAAGAAATACATTAGTTGGTTTATTGTATCTTACGTGTTGAGCATCTTTTGCCTACATCCACAGAAACTATCTTGAGCAGATTACAAGTTTTGCATGAAAAACTAGTAAATCAATCTCAAGTTGTTTTATCACCCTACAAACCAGAGTACTCTACTCATGAGTTACATGGAACGGTAAACTTTCACTCAAAAGAGATACTCCCACTACACAAGTGATCATCACTCACACTTGTTTAGTCATCATGTGTATCGCTATCATCACACTGGTACAGAATCTAGCATCGTTAAAAAAATAGCAGGTAACTCACATTTTTATCATTAGCTAGGAAAAGAACATCTTGCATGCCTAATCCCATCTTTTCATATCTTCTACGTTTTTCTTCAGGACGCTCCGGTAAAGAACTTTGAATACCATCTACATATTCTTGGGAAAGGATTACTGATGGAAGGTCTGGTTCTGGAAAATATCGATAATCAGCAAGCCCTTCCTTTTTTCTCATTGTAATAGTTCTCTAAACAGAATATTATGAAAGAAAATAAGTATGAGGGTAGAGAAAGAAACCTTGTAGCTGCTAAAATACCTAGAAGGAAAACAACAAGAAAATCACAATATAGTACTAGCCTGAGAGCCATCTTCCCAGAGTTGAGTTTCCTGTACTATCTGATCTTCTTGACCTTGACTGTGAAGTTGCACCTGCCTTGAAATTTCAAAATCAATAGCTCTGCTCATTGATGCAAATGAGTTCAAATTTTTCACTTCAACCTGCCAGAACAATAATTTATCATAACAGCTCCTATTTGTCAATATTACATTGCAACATAAAGCTCGAACAATATCATTTTTATAGAAGACATAGATAGTACCTTTGTCCCAAACTTTGATTGCCCAATAGGCCGCACTGATACATTTACATCGCAACGAAGAGAACCTTCTTGCATGTTGCCATTGCTCACTCCCAAATACCTAACCAACCTCTGTAATTCTGCTGCATATTCTGCGGCTTCAATACCATTTCTCATGTCAGGCTCAGAAACTATCTCTAGCAAAGGTACCCCTGCCCTATTTAGATCAACCTGTGAAAAAATACCATCGAATTTAATATACTTGTACTACCGAGAAATCTAGTGGATTTACTACCGAGATTTTGTCTCCTTGTAGGGTTAGAAATATGTGGTTTGCAATTTTCTTTAATCTTGTAATGCTTGTTGACCAAAAAACAAATATCAAAATGGTATATAACAATGAAACTTTTATTCTACAAAAATAGAAATATTACCCACACAAGATAAACCAATATGCATCACAATTCACAACTGCACAATACAATGAATACGGTAGGTAATTAAGTAAACATAGTGCACTTAAGTTTGTGTTTCAACTTTCAAGAGTTTATTAAAGAAGGATCTGTGATTAAAATTTGTCATTACTGCTGATGTTAGTGCAGTAATCGAACCTATAACTACAGAGGTATCAATAAATTTTTCTAAACATACCAAGGTGCTTCATTTCAAATAAATTGGATGAGTTTTGTCAAAGGACTCTAATGATAGTTCCAATCCAAAGACTGAACAAACAAAATGAACTATACTAAAACAGACAATATTGGGGACAGTAGGGCTTCCCTAATCGCTTCTTTTGGTGTTTTCTCTGGATATATTCTAACTCTGCAACAACAGCATGTTAAATAACCAAATTGGTTCGACTTCACAAGGGAAACCATTCTTTTACACATGATTGTATAGTTTTGGCTTGTCAAAATGTTTTCTATTTTAATTTCTTGATTTCATAATTAATTACGAAGTTATCAAAACAGACAACAAACTGGTTGGAGTCAAGTGGTTAACTAACTTCAGTTAAGGTCAAATCGATAAAGAATACACAAATATGATCCCTGATTGAAACAATTTCTTTACAAACTCTACTTACTTCTAGAGTTGATTTTGAATGAATTGATTGTGTAATTGATTCAGACTAAAAGTGAGTTGAAGGTAAAGTGATTTGTGTTTGGATACATTCATGTAAAAATGAGTTAAACAATACATTTGTGTATAAAAATCAATTTTAGAATCAAAAGCCACACACAGCTTCAAGTAGAATCAATTATGGAGGCAAAATCAATTCTACTTGAAAGCAACCTAACGTGTCAGAATCAAGTTGGCCCCTCTAAAAGTGGAACCAAACATAAACTAAATACCAAAACCTAGAACCAATGAGAAGAAAGAAACCAACTAACCTGAGAGTAATTTCCGTTTTCAGTATGCAATAGCTTCCCAGCATCCTCTTCCATATGAACCCTAGTAATCCCAAACCTCTTATGACCCCCACCAAACTCCACAGGAATATCAACATCAAGAAACCCGGAACTCGCAATGGGAACATCAAATTGCGAAATCTGATACCCTTTAGGCAAATCAGGATAAAAATATTGTTTCCTATCAAACTTAGAATCAAACGCCAATTTGCAATTAAGAGCAAGTCCTAATTAAGACATCGAATGAAGGAATTAAAGAATGTTAAAAATCAATGTTCACTAACTATGCAGTTTGTGGTTGCATAATCTAGAAAATCCAAAATTGAAAAAGTGATTATGGAACATAATGAGAGGCAGGAAAATGCAACTCTGAACCAGTTTGTTGAATGCACTTCCTGTGTCACTGTTACAAGCTATTCCGTCTGTCGTAGACATTAGATATTAGTGTGGCTGAAATATGAAAGAAACTAGGAACTAAATTATACTAAAAAAATAAGAAATAGCATTGTTTGATGCAATACATTTTTTACAATGAAAATCATCTACCATTCATTTGTTGAATAGTGAGTTTTTAAGCTCAATTGGTTGACCATTCTGAAATTTCTTCAAAAAAAACTGAACTTCGTCATCACTAGCATTTTCAAGTATCAGTTTGATACCATACACTTGAAAATGGAGAAGATATGTACTTAAATTGAAATTCATAATTTTTTCACACTAACTACTAGTACATTGCAACACACACAACATTTGTTTAGATTCCAACACTGTAATTTCAAGATTTTTTGGTTTTAGACCTTCATATTTTGATTATACAAAATCGATGATATGACTTGGGATAAACCAATATTCTCTCAAATTACAGGGGCGAAAGTACCTTAAATTTTGTAATTTGATGCCATGAAAGTCCAAAATCAAATAATCTTTAAATTACATAGTTAAAATCTAAATAATTTTTTTACTATGAAGTAAACCGAAAATCGCTAAATATTACGACGTAAACATATATTAACCCTAGAAAGTAAGCTATTTGTCTTAAAGTTAGTATGATGTAGGAATAGGATGAAATATGATGATGATCCGCATAAAAAATGAGGTGTATTGCATTCTTGTCATTTGTGTTTTAGTTAGGTGAATCATTCCAACTACCCAACCAAACAAACACACCACATGCTTCATGACACTTCCATATATTAATCACATTTTCCAATTTTGCTGGAATGGAAAGTCAGTACCAAACCAAATCTTGGCGGAGAAATTTATGCAAAGTAGTGGACCAAATCTAGGCGGAGAAATATATGTAGATGCTTTCCACATTCATATTTATACCCTTTTTTTTCTTCATGAATACACACCCCACCAACAACCTCAAACACAACACTTAACAACAACACTTGTGTCTTGTGTTATTGTTGTTAATTGTCAACAATGGAAACATTTTCTTTAGATCAGTTCAAATCATTGTCCTTTCTTGGTTCTTTTTCTTCAAATCCAAGAAAAAATTGTTTTTTTGCATCAAAGATGAAGAATTGGACAAAACCCATTTCTCAGATTTCTTGTTGTTCTACAATGGAACAAGTGTTAATTCCAAAACCAAAAAAGAAAATTGGGTTTGAGGAAAAAGAAAAAGAATTTGTTCCTGATTTGGATGAAACCCAGATGATAAAAAAGAGATCTTTAGAACCTTCTGGACTATGTGGTCAGATAGAGAAATTGGTTTTGGGTAATAAGTTTATGGAGGCAATGGAATTGTTTGAAATGTTGGAGCTTGAATATGCTGAATCTTATGTTGGTGCTAGTACTTATGATGCTTTGATAAGTGCTTGTATTGGTTTGAGATCGATTAGAGATGTTAAAAGGGTGTTTAATTATATGAAAAAGAGTGGGTTTGAGTTTGATTTGTATATGATGAATAGGGTTTTGTTTATGCATGTGAAATGTTCTCTTATGCGTGATGCGCGTATGTTGTTTGATGATATGCCTGAGAGAGACTCGAGATCTTGGATGACGATGATTGTTGGGCTTGTGGATTCGGGGAATTACTCTGAGGCTTTTGATTTGTTTTTGTGTATGTGGGAAGAGTTTAATGATGGGAAGTCTCGCACTTTCGCGGCCATGGTTCGTGCATCGGCTGAGTCGGGTTGTATTGAGGTGGGAAGGCAAATTCATACTTGTATTTTGAAAAGGGCAGTGAATGGAGATCCATTTGTAGATTGTGCATTGATTGACATGTATAGCAAGTGTGGTAACATTGAAGATGCTCTGTGTGTTTTTGATCAAATGCCGCAGAAGACAACTGTTGCATGGAACACTATTATTGCTGGCTATGCGTTTCGTGGATATAGTGAGGAAGCTCTTGGTATATACTACAAGATGCGTGATAGTGGTGCTAAAATTGATCATTTCACTATTTCAACAGTGATAAACATTTGTGCGAGATTGGCGTCATTAGAACACGCGAAGCAAGCTCATGCTGCATTAGTTCGTCGTGGTTTTGGCACAGATTTGGTGGCGAACACGGCGCTTGTTGACTTCTACAGCAAATGGGGAAGGATGAAAGATGCTCGACATGTTTTCGACAAGATGCACCGGAAGAATGTCATATCTTGGAATGCATTGATTGGTGGATATGGTAATCATGGTCAGGGAGAAGAGGCAATAGAAATGTTTGAGAAAATGCTTCAAGAAAATATGACTCCCAACCATGTCACTTTTCTTGCTGTCTTATCTGCCTGTAGCTATTCAGGATTATCCGAAAGAGGTTGGGAGATTTTTCATTCAATGAGTCGAGATCACAACATTAAGCCTCGAGCAATGCACTATGCGTGTATGATTGAATTATTAGGTCGAGAGGGCTTATTAAAAGAGGCTGCCGCACTAATAAGAAATGCTCCTTTCCCTCCAACCCTAAATATGTGGGCAGCATTGTTGACAGCATGCAGAATGCACAAGAATTTAGAGCTTGGGAAGTTTGCAGCCGAAATACTTTATGGTATGGAGCCTAAAAAGTTGTGTAATTATGTTACGATTCTAAATGTATATAACAGTTCTGGCAAATTGAAGAAAGCTGCTGGTGTTTTACAAACCTTGAAGAGAAAGGGTTTAAGAATGCTTCAGCCATCTACCTTGATCGAAGTCAATAAACAACCGTATGCTTTCCTTTGTGGAGACAAATCTCACAAGCAAACGAAAAAAATATACAAAAAAGTAGACAGCCTGATGGTGGAGATATCAAGACATGGTTATGTTGAGGAGAAAGAAACTTTGCTACCTGATGTGGACGAAGAGGAACAACGCGTTATAAAGTATCACAGTGAAAAGCTTGCAATAGCTTTTGGTATCATGAACACTCCGGATTGGCTGCCTTTGCAAATTACGCAAAGCCACCGTGTGTGCAGTGATTGTCATAATGCAATCAAATTTATAACCCTGGTTACAGGACGGGAAATTGTGTTAAGAGATGCTAGTAGATTTCACCATTTTAAAAACGGGAGTTGTTCTTGTGGCAATTATTGGTGAGGACAAAATTGTGTCATTCAAGCCATAGATTCCTTTTGCTCTCAAACTTAGTCCTACTTTTTTGAGCAGGATAAAATACTACAATGCACTTTGTACTGTTTTGCTTTTTGATACTATTTTTTTTATTTTTTTTACTTCTTTTGACTGAGAAATAGGATGAAGGTACAAAAAAAATGCATTGATGGATTGAAAAGATTTAATAAATACAATGGATGAAGTTTTCAATTTTCTCGCTGGTTTATTTAAATTTTATTTATCTCTTTTTTGCTTATGTTACTTTTGTTGCGATGCATGATACTGATAGCTATTTTTTATGTCATTGTTCTAGGTCAATGTTTACTTTTTAAAATTGCAATTATTGCCCGTCTCATTTTTTTTATGGCTTATTTCTATGGCATAGCTTACAAGGTTATTTGTATCTGTATTTGTATATCTATCTGTATATGTATATGTTTCTGTATCTATATAAATATCATTTTAGCCTCAGATACTGAACTATCAAATTATGGTGCTTTGTCTTGGTTTAGTATGAGGCTTTGCTAGCCGGGCATTTTGTCCCAAAGAAATCGCATTAAAAAATTGCAGCCTATACTGCAATCTGTTGCAATTTGTCACAGCATTTGATATGTCAGCTTTTGCTACTTCAGACATTGCATTTGAAAGCTTTGGAGATGTGTTTAAGGGTGAATTCGGCTTCTTTGTTGTAGTTATACATTGTTTGATTTCAGTTAGCTGCTAGCTTTGTTTTTAAGGGGAAGACAAGTTTTGTTCTATTTTTACTGCTATGCATTAGATCTTCTGCTGGATTTCTATAGTTTTTTAAATTAGTCATTCATCCTACTGGGGACAAAGCAAGTAGAATATGAACAAATCGCTATTTTCCACAATTCGCAATTGACAACACTGCTCATATTGTAGGGTAGGTTGTTGAATGAATACATGAGAGGTAGCTCATTAATGGAGGTCATAACTTCACTACTTGAGTGAAAGTTTCCCCTTGTCCTGATATTCCAATCAAAACTGTTGGATTAATTTGCCGAAAATAAAACATTTAAATATGAGAAATTTGATCTATTTGCTCTCTCTGGGTGTATATGTGCGTAATGCTAGAGTTAAGACATATCATACATTAATAATAGCATCTACAAGTTCCTCAACAGTCTTGTGTTGTAAATTGTAATGTTCAGTTTTGACATACCAGCCGGTCCTTCCAATGAGCACAAACAAATGTCTGAGTATTATTTGGATGCCATCCAATGGTGTCAAGTAGCAGCCACAGCGTTGCTGAATTTTAACAAACCTACATTGTTCTGCAATACATGATTTAGTACAAACTAACTACATAGTGGTATCAAATAGTGGCGGTGCTATATCATTGTAGCATAGTGGACCGCAATTTTCCGTGATCTGTGATTGACAATTCCGATGCTATTTACATCTCTTTTTGAATCTTATTGACAATGCATTGAGCTGTGTAGACAGACTGCAACCATCAAAGATGGTGAGAACTTCATCATCTCATATTCTACCAGCGAGAGCTCTACCAGGTCATGCTGTTCCATGATTCATGAGGATAAAGCGAAGAAATAAGTAATTATGAAGTGTTGATCACAACTTGTTAATGTGAGTCCATCAAGTTCAAGTATGAACTTTTTGGTTTGCTTGAGCTGCCTTTTGAAATCTTCTTGTGAAATCATATATATGTTGTTGGTAGAGACAGACATCAGACATGTTACACTACAATGTATGAAGCATAAACTTGCAGTGTTTGGAAGGAGATGTCAACTATTTGGTTATATTTGATGTCTCCACAAAGGTGAAAAGTTACATGTAGTAGTTAAGCCACAAAAAGTTGCCATTTCCAAAACTTGCTTTTCATATTCACTGAGAATATCATTACTATTGGTATTTATTTCTGGATGAGTAGTATTTGATGTCAGGCAATGTGCCAGAATTATTTGCGTGAATGTTGTTTTTGAATTTTTCGGTATTTATGTGGCTGCAATTTCGCAGAGATGGTGACTGGTGATATCATTTAGACGGTGCTTTTGAATTTACAGCATATTTGGTTTTGCGTCCGTTCCAACTTTTTAGCGTCCCAATGCAATATTGCCCTGTTTTTAGAAGCTATGAAGCTATAAAATGAAGTTTCTATCTCATGGCTCCCATGCACATGCTTAATCTTGTTACTCCTTTCACCACAATGTAGAAGCTCAATGACATGTTAACATTAATAATAATTATAGAAAATAAATTAATTGAATAAACTCATGTGTTGGTGTCGTGCCAGACTCCATAAACGATTTCGTTTAGAAGTGTCGGCGATATAAAGCAATCAAGTTAACGCCTCAATACGATAACAATACATAGAGCAGGAAAATTGAAAAATAGAAATAATGATATATACTTTCAGCAGGATTAGTTTTTTTTTTTGTCAAGTGCAAGATCAATTATTTTATTCGGTTGTTTCTTACGATATTAAAGAGTTGTAGATCGTGTTAGATGTGCTACCTGAATAAGATCATGATAGCTGTATTATGGCCTAATTGCACTTTTCACCCCCAAGTGTAGAATGAGTAATTTTGACCCTCAAATTTACCCCAATTTGCACTAACTAGTCCCCATGCACATTTTAACAACTAAAAAACACTGACACAACTAATTTTAACGACGTGACATCTTCATGTGATCACTACCATGGAAGTTAACATTTAAAAAAAATCAAAAAAATGAGGAAATCATGTGATCACTCTATCCAATGTTCTTTCTTCCTCCTTCCACCTCCGCATCAAACCTCAGTTCTTTTTCACCCTTACCATCCCAAAACTGATGGATTCACCTTTTTTAGGGTGTGCACTTGATGTAAAAACTGAACACACCAAAGCATGGCTAATATTTTAGACCACATGAAATGAAGCTTTTGCAAAAAGCAAATTACAACGCACAAAATGAAAGAACAACTCATAACAGAAGCAAAAGAGTAGAAGACAACAAGACAAGCATAAATACAAACCAATAATAACAATTATGGAAAGGAAAGAAGAAAAAAATGCACTACTGGATTCGGAAGTATCGGTTGTCAGAAGCTTTCAATATATTACAGTGAAGAACTACCGGTGCTGTTGACAAATAAAGGTGAACACTCAACTGTGACACCGCGTAGCAGCAAAAATGTTTCCTATGACTTAGTAGTTCTACAACATGAATCGGAAATCGGAACGCTAGAAGATGGTTATCATGGGCTATATATAAAAATAAAATAACATTCATTATGCCATAGTTTATAGTTCACACTACTAATATTGATACCAATTACTAATTATCAAGCTACATGGACATAATAAAATACACAAATGGGCTAGATTGCTTCAACCAGAATCTGAATAACTTCTCTGGCTGGTAGTGTTTTATTTAAGAGATTGCGCGACTCAATCAAGATAAACCTTGAGATCAATCCCATTATCAATAAGTGATTGAACTACAGCTCTGATTTTCCCTTCAAACTTATCCCGATCCCTTGGAGTATAAGAAGCAGTGTAAACATCAGCTTCCATCGCTCGTTCCGCTAAAATCCTACCAATAGCTATGCATGCTGGTATGTCTGACCGAGATCTAAGAACAGCTTTAATGTCCTTGGAGTTGGTACCTGCAACAGCAACCTGCTTGCTTGTCACTCTATGAGTTAGAGAAGCTGATACGAACCGTTTTGAGATAAATACGTCAAGTGTAAAAGGCTCCATGTAGGCAACTGTTCTTTGTTTGAATGAAATATGCTTGTTTGGATTCTTTGATTTTTTCCCTTTTTGGTATGTATAAGGTCGGCTGTTGTCATCATCAACGAAATCCTCTACTCCGAAAAAGCTTCTAGGTGCCATATGTGCCTGCATAAAATAGATGCACAGCAAATGAATATCAATACTTCATAAATGATTTCACCTCAAACTAAAATATCATGTTCACTAAGACTCCATATATCTTCATTTGAGATATTGAACATCAATCTGATAAAAGTAAGTGAACTTGGTCCCAAGAAACTCCCCAAGACCGAATGTCAACTTTAATTTCAACATCAATTCGGCAAAACACACGTTGACTCTTGTATGAATAACTTAACACATAGACAACAACAAATTAGGTGTTACAAAGGGCCACCTATCCTATTGAAATACATTATTTTTGTGACGAACAATATTTGATAGAAGAGTGTAAGTAGGATCATCTAATCCACAAAGCAATAGATTTGCAAACAAAAGGTGGGTCTAAAGATGATGACAATTATAAGGGAAAGTGATATCATTTTGAACTAAAAAACATAAGTTGAATGAGGGACAAGATAACTTTATAGAAAGAAATTCTTGAAAAAGAATATTTCAAAGCAAGGTCAAACAAACACTAATTCCTTTCTACTGTTGTACAAAAAACTTGGTAAAAATTACAAAAAAATATGTAACAGCCCTTTGGCACATGGCATAATTATAGAACACAGATATAATGTATAACTCACAGAAACAAGAAATTCTTTCTGCAATCCTTTTAAAAGCTAAAATATAATATGCACAGAACATTGAACACAGATCTTCCTAAAATCTTTCAAAACTAATCACCTTCGCAGTAATTAAAAAGGGAAGAAAAAACTGTGAAATGACCGGTCTTAAGATTTGGCACAAAATAGCAAATAATGTGTAATCATCAAACATTCAAAAGCCTACAAATATTATTTTAATTACCAAAATTCGCCAAATCAATATGCCAGTTTAACATTGTCCAAATTTATAACCTTTTGGGATTTCCTACCTTGTTCCAATACTCTACCTTTGATTCCCTTATTTATCTATGAAATAAATTATTTCAATCAACAACTTTATGGCTATCATACTAGAGACGTCGAAATGAGTTGTGGCCCGTGAGCCAACCCAGCTCACAAACGAGTTGGATTGCAAAACTCATAGGTCACCAATGGGCCGTAGTGAGCTGGCCCTCCAAACCCGTAGGGCGAGATGGCTTACTCCTAGGTCGAGCCGGGGCAAACCATCCATTTAAAATTTCGTCTTTTTTATAAAATATCTCAGTGTATAGTTATTTGTCTAGTATTATATTTAACATAGTTTGTTTTGCGTTGCACATTACATTAACCCCTATGCATTTCTTGATAGAAAAATAGTGAAAAATGTTTTTTTTTTTTTTTTTTTAACTTTGCAATATTTTACTCTACTTCTTTCGGCACTTACTAATTTTCTTGAAAAATTAGGCAAGCCAACCCACCAATATGAGGATGGCTCAAGCTCGATTGGTACATTCCTGGTTACTAGACCCTCCCTCAGTGGCAAGCCAACCACTCAACCAGCAACCCCTGGTGAGCCAACCCAGGTAGAAACAGATAGTTAATCACTCCTGGTGAGCCAACCCGGGTAGAAACAGATAGTTAATCACCATTTGTTTTCAACACTTAACATTATAGCCATAGACCTTTTGCACCATATGCCAGTGTTGTCAATTGCAGATTGAAAAAGAAAAAGAAAAAAACAAGCAGTTTGTTAATTTTGATACGGTACAATGCCATAACACCACTAAAGCCACTATTTGACGATACTTTGTACCTATGAACACGGACACTCCTCGGATTAGGGGTGTCCCGGTATTGGACACGCATCGGTGTTTGACACCGACACGACACCTATGATTACACTGAATTATGTCATTTTCTCATATTATTATCCATGTTGGTGTGTCGGTGGCCGTGTCGTGTCTGGTGTCCGGGTATGTATCTGTGCTTCATAGCTTTGTACCGAATAGCATACCACGGAACAATAGCAATTTTTTATAAATTCCGCAACCCTATTGGCTAATTAACAACACTACCATATGTTGCAGTCAAATGCAACAATCTAGTAAACATATAAATAAGAAATTCAAGTAACAGTAAATAATTAACAGGAAGAAAGAGAAAAAAAAACTTTAAAAGACAGAATTTGAGACTTTACTTGTCCGTTGTGGAAACAACATGAAGGCACATAACTCCAAGGCAAAACTTTGTTTCCTTCACAAGCATACACATTGGTTCTGCAAATTCTGCCAATTGCTTGCTTCAACATCTTTCTCAGACAGAAACTAAAAGAACAAATCAATTCCTGTAAGAAGATTAGTTAAATTAAAAGCCAAACAACAAATTTAGAGAGACCCATTTGAGAAAATTTGTGAAAAATGAAACTTTGAAGTGAGTTATGAAAGAAAAAGAGTAAAGGGTGTAGAGAAATGGTGGTTCCGACGAAGGTGGAGATATCTATTACAACATACCTTCTTCCCGGCGACGTGATTATGTTTGTGGCGGCTGACGGGTAACGCCGGCAGTGTTTCCCGGCGAGTTCAGTTTTTCAACTCCAATCGAGCTTGGGATGATGGGTTTATTCAAAACGAAGTATATTGGGCTTGGGATTGTAAATTATTATATTTACACCCCCCCAACAATTTATGCTGTAACATTATAATTGAATTTTAATTTCTATCTCAAAAAATTTATATCAATATTCTAAAATTCTTTTCAAGACAAGATCTTCGAACGACTTTTATGATAATAACCGTGAAGACGAACTCCTTAAAAAAAAAAACGTGAAGACGAATTTTTTGGCAAGCAATTACGGTTGATAAAAACAAATATCATTTTTTTTACTGCAACTATCTTAATTCATTTCAGTAGTGTAAATACGGAAACTATATGAGAATGTGACCGCCTTAACTACAGTGTGGCCAATATATTTGTTTGTCTTCTACTAAACTCAACACCAGAGTTTGTAAAAAAAAAAAAAAAGTTATGAATCCTTCCACAATATTAGATTATAGTAGTGTCATAAATCTGAATGATCCTCTCCAAAATTATGAAACTTAGACACTACATTCTTGGAATCCAATTTGAAGTCTACGTTCATAAGTCGCAACTCCTTACTCCAAAGCATGGAAAATAACATGCCAAGAGCTTCCCCTGTACCTACCTTTATAATTGGTGAAAAGCATTCCGATTTGGCAAACACAAAGATGTTGTTCTCATCCCTTATGTAGAAGCATATGCCAACTTTATTTTGAGTGGAAGAGAAAGAAGCATCGAAATTACACTTATACTTGTCAGGAGGCGGTTTCTTCCATACCTCACCATCCATATTTGTACCATTATCATGCTTAGTTTGTTTGTGTTTGGTGCAGTTGCCCACTCGTTTAGTAAGTTGTTTGCTTGCTCCTAGGTAACCTGCATTGTGTCAGCCGTGTTGCGTCAAACTTTGTTATTCATTTGATGCCAAATACTGCCAAATAACCCGCGGACACAATATCTAGAGCAATATTATGTTCTTGTTTTTGTGTTTACACAATGTCCCTCGTGCCAAAGAGTCGCCAAACTTGTTCAACATTATTACACCAGAAGAAAAGGTGAAGGTTATCTTCGACTTCTCCATCACAAAGAACATAGTTGTTTAGGAAAATCACTCCCTTTTGAGCCAAACAAAGTCGATTGGGAATGAAGTTCCTGCAAAGGTGCCACTCAAAATTCTTGACTTTGTATGAAAGTTTTGTTCTCCATATGAGATTTCGCAGAAGTGGATCGTTCCACATTTTAATATCATTGTACATAAGGTTCGAATCAGCCCAATGTTCGAACCCTTCACTTGTTTTTTAGTATCGGGTTTGATCCAAACTTAGTTTGGGTCCCTTAAGTTTTTTTTAGTATCGTTTTGGTTATTTCTGTTAGGTTTAATAAAAAAATGTTAACTTCTGTACACGTGTTACTTTGTCATTGGCTTTGAGGTTTTTTATTTTTTATTTTAAAAAATTATTTTATTATTTTAAATTTTATTTTATTTTTTTTAAAATTCTCAGATCCAATGAAAAAGTGACACGTGTATAGGAGTTAACATTTTTTTATTAAACCTAACGGATGAGACCAAAACGATACTAAAAAAAACTTAAGAGACCAAAACAGAGTTTTTATTACTTATAGGACCAAACCGATGCTAAAAAATAAGTTAAGAGACCAAACAACATTTTAACCTTATTTTTATTATTAGGATAATGTTAACACGTGGACACGTGTTAGCATTTTCCTTAGTATTATAACTAATATAGACACCCGTGCCATGCATGGGATAAAATTTTGTCATCCTCAATGGAGAGAATATTGTGATCTATCAAGTGTCAGTTAAATCTCAACATTGGATAAAATATTGGAGGTTGAAGAACATATAAGTGAAAAATAAATCATATATTTAAGTCTTAAAATTTTGGATGAAGATGTAACATCATTTTCACTTGTGTGATTGCTCTTTCTACAATGTGTCGATTCACACGAGTGTTGGCTCCCCATAAGTCCTAATGGTGATATCATATCCGTTTCAACATTTTTGGGAAGCGAAAGTGGTTCGTGGTGGTGGATCGCAGACACGGAGAGTCTCATATTTAATGGAGAGATGTTAATGTGTCAAGTGTGAGTTAAAATAACACATTGAATATAGTAGTAGATGTTGAGCAACATATAAGTGATATGACTCATATATCTAATGTCTTAAGATTTTGGGTAAAGTTGTGATGTCAATCTTACTTGTGTGCTTGCTTTTAACCTAATGTTAAGATACAACCAAATACAGGTTCCCACGAAAGTCTCAACATTATGATGATTTGTTTTCTTAGTTTTTTGGTGTCATTTGTTTAATTTTTTATCTTAAATTTTAGTTTTAGGATGTCATTCATTTTCAAGCAAGTTTTTATTCAACCACTATTGTATTAAATTCCTTCACTTTTGGTCTTTGGTGCGATTTGACAATGAAAAAATGTAGACGTGTTCTGCTACGTTAATTAAATACATGTTTATTAGACATTTTAAATTGATGTGACATTTTTTTAATGAATCTATTATTTTGGTAGCATAATTATCCAATAATTTCTAACTCCTTCAACAAATTCATAAAATTACCAACAAATTATTTTATTCCCTCTACTCCCACAAATAAAGCACACACTCCTTAATTTTTCCCTTGTCATTTATCTCGTGTACAAATCCTTTTTTCATCTTATTTCTTTTTTTAATTTACTTTCTCTTTTCTATTAAAAAAAAAAAGGAAAAAAGACACCCCTCTATGAAACCGCCACCAACCATATTTTTTTACTTTGTTGTTCCTTTGAGTTTATTTGATTATCTCATCATATCAGAAATACAGATAGTCTCACACTTGAGGGAAAGACGTTAATGTGTCATGTTCGATTTAAACTTCTACATTATATGTAAGAGTAGATATTGAGCAACATAATAAGGTTTTGAGTTTAGATGTGGTGTGAATTTAACGTGTGGGGTTTCTCTTGGTCAAATGTGATGATTAAACCCATTGCAGGCACTTTAAGAACTCTAAACATCTTGATGAATTGTTTTGTTAGTTTTTGGATTTCGTTTGCTTAATTTTTTTTTATATTAAATATACGTTTTTGGAAGTCATTCACTTTTTATACAATTGTTCTTATTCAACCTCTATAATTTAAAATATATTCACTTTCGCTTTTTGTGAGATCTAACAATGAAAAAATGCATGTGTTTTGTTGAGCTGACAAAGTGATATTTTAAAGTTATGTGACATTTGCTTATTGAGTTTTTTTTTGGCTTAATAGCAGTTTTCGCCCCCTAACTTTCACGAAGTTGCGATTTTGACCCCCTAAGAAAAAAACTACAAAACCGCCCTCTAAATTTTGCAACTCTAGCAGTTTTGGCCCCCAAGACCAATTTTTAGTAAACAAAATAAAAAAAAAATAAAACTTGGCACCTCACCTAGGGTGACACGTCAACGTAGACTGAGTCAAAATTGACCTTGAGGGCCAAAACAGCCACAAATGCAAAACTTAGGGGGCGGTTTTGTAGTTTTTTTTCTTAGGGAGTCAAAATCGCAACTTTGGAAAAGTCAGGGGGCTAAAACTGCAATTAAGCCTTTTTTTGGATAGAATAATCACTCGTAAATCTCCAACTCCTACAACTAAACCATAAAATTACCAATAACTCGATCTATTTTCAATACTTCCATGAATGAAACACTCACTACTTTTTTCCTACCATTTCTCTCATTTTTCAAATTACTTTTTCATATTTTTTCTTTTTCTAATTTCATTTCTATCTTTTCGTGAAAGTTAGAATTATAAACCTCTCTCCATGAAATCACCATCAAACCACCTGTTTAACCATCTTATGTCTCCTTCTGACCTTATTTGGTTATGTTACCAGGTCAGAGACGCAGACAGTCTCACACTTAAGGAAGATATGTTAAAATTTCAATTGTTATTTAATGTTTCACATTAGATACAATAGTTGATGTTGAGACACATATAAATGAGATGACCAATGTAAGAGTATATGTTTAATTTTTATATTAAATTTAAATTTTTGGTTGTTGATTTTTATGCAATTTTTTTATTAATCCCTATTATTTTAAATTTCTTCACTTTGTGTCTTTTGTGGGATTTAACCATAGAAAAAAATCTAATGTATTATGCTGAATTAACAAAATATGTGCCTAATTATTATAATTTCTTAAATATTATTGTGTTTTTTTTAATTAAGTCTAATTTTTGGGAAGTTAATTACTCAAAAATCTCCAACTCATTTGACTCACTTTATTCTTCATAACCTCAGGACAAAGCACACTTTTTTTTTACTGGTGTCATTTATCTCAATCTCAAATTTCTTTTACATCTTCTTTCTTTTTCTAATAAATTATTTATAAATCAACACATATTAAATCAACTTTCTATCTCATAAAATGTTACTCAATAGCTAAAGTGTTGAGACGTTAAATGAGTGTAAAAAAGAGATCCAAGGTTCAATTCTCATAATCACATTTGTTTGAATATATGCATAATATAAAGTATAATTTGTTAAGCAAGGATTGGATTAATATGAACGATCTGTTTTTTCAAAAAAAAATAGGAGCGATCTGTTAACAAAATAGGAGCGATCTCTTATTTCAAAAAAAAAACAGGAGGGAAAATAGGATTGGATTGGATTTAGGAGCGATTTGTTGTTTTTGATTCCAGAAGTATTTGAAAATAACATTTTGATTAAATTAAATAGGGTTAATTAAATAGGGGTAATACAGTAAAATTAATCATTGAAGTTAGGTTAAATCTAGGGCAACATTTTGCGTTCGGGTTAACTTTAAGGAATAGGAGATAAGAGATTTCAGAAGGATTTGCAAATAACATTTTGATTAAATTAAATAGGACTAATTAAATAGGGGTAATAGAGTAAAATTAATCATTGAAGTTAGAGTAAATCTAGGGCAACTTTGCATTCGGGTTAACTTTAAGGAATAAGGGATAAGAGATTCTAGAAGTATTTGAAAATAACATTTTGATTAAATTAAATAGGGATAATACAGTAAAATTAATCATTGAAGTTAGGTTAAATCTAAGGCAACATTTTGCGTTCGGTTAACTTTAACGAATTATAGATAATATAAATTACACTACCTAGTAAACTTTTCTCACCCAAAACATTATTTAAATTTCATATTATTATTTAACTAATGGCTTGATTATTAAATTATAAAGGGCGTTGGAACTTGGAATTATTGAGATTAGCGAAGGAGATAAATTTTTTAGCGGTGGAGCTATAGATTCGCAGGTGGTGGTTGAGTGTTTGCAAGGTGATGTTGTTGGAGGCAGACATGAATGTGGATTTGTCTGGAAAATTAGGAGGTTGCTTTAAGATAATTGCAATGTTTGTATCCAGCATGCATATTCATCAAGCTGCTAATATATTCTCTATATTGTTCCAAATTTATCAAACGACCGATATAGTTACACATGGGTTAAATAATGAGTAGTGATATTTGTACAACCATTTGTGACAACTTGTATGACAATTTTCTACTTCTATTTTCTTATTGGTCAAAAACAATATAAAGAGCAAAAAGAAGAGAGAGAATAAAATAATAATGTGAATATGAGAGAGAAAATTGTAAAAAAGTTGTCACAGAATGATTGTACCAATATCATTTCTCTTAAATAATATGACGTTTTTTGTTTAATATCACCCTCCTACGTTGTAGTTGCTAATGTGTTGGGTGTTTCTACTATAAAACAACCAATGAATTTGGGATTCTGGTCAAAGCATTAAGGCCGGTTAAGAAAGTTGTCACTAAAACAAGAGCTTTAGGCCTCCACATTTAAGGTTTTATATTAATCTATTTTGCTTTAAATACATTTTTGCAAGTCAGAATTTCTAAACATGTTTGCATCTGGCTCGGATGGTAGTTAAATAGAAAGTTGTATAGTTATAATAATTTATGTGTTCGAATTCAATAATACTTTGATATTTCAAGGTTTAACAATTGGTAAATTATGTATTTATTAAATATTATTTTTAACATATATTGTTAATTAAACTAAATTTTTGTTTAAAAAAGTTCTTGCATTAATGACGTTGAGTGTAACGGAAAGAGTTAGACTCTTACAATTTGACGAATCAATGTTCGAACTATGACTAAAAGTGATATCCATTTTAGTGTCTGACGTGCCTCAAAGAAAATTATACATTTAGTATTCTTAATTTTTATATTTCTATGTGAACACACTTAAAAGGCTTTGATTTAAAATTCACTTAAAACCTACATATAGATTGGACCTGTCGTGAACACACATATGTACTAAATATATGGTTGTCGGTTTTTTGGTTGTCTAATGTAAGTCCTATTTGAAGTTGAGATTAATTCCGTGAGAAACGTACATTCTTTTCAATGGCTGGTGTTGCGTCATTTTTTGGAGATCAAGGCTATTTGGTTAGCTTTTGACTCACTAATTTATTTCACGACTGAACATTTAATTTTTTTTTTAAGAAAAGGGGAAAAAAGTTCAAACTACCTCATATTGAAAAGATTTAGGGTTCGGGGGTTAGTTATATTTAGGGAAGGTGTTAGCACCCTAAATATCCATAGTATTTTATGGGAACCTCTTGATTTTATTTAATTCATGTGCTCAAACTTGCTTGTTTTAAAAAAAATGGAATTTAAAGTGATGAAAAGGAAAGGAAAAAAAAAGGACCTATTTATCTACA
>Ga0315914_1003617_pt1 | contig 23428 bp, 24 predicted proteins | sample MpolenodulesMG_FD_203920 | JGI IMG/M metagenome (GOLD analysis project Ga0315914, IMG submission 203920) | Medicago polymorpha root nodule microbial communities from Los Angeles, California, United States - elongated nodules | ecosystem: Host-associated > Plants > Roots > Nodule | place: USA... | reverse complement strand
GCTTTTTCACATTCATTCCAATCTTAGTTGCTCAACACTGCTCATGTTCACCTGACTCCAGGGGAATCTTACGACCGGCAATGGATATCAAGACTATGGCCAAATTGAACGATGTAATGTCTCTTATTTCATACATTTCACAAGTATTGGTTATACTATTAGATTTCGGTTTCTTTCTGCTTATTTGCGTTTATGTGATTCTTAGAATGCCAAGACTTCCCTTCCTTGCTGCACAGTACAAACACTTAATAATGAAGCAGCTCAAAGTCTTTTACCTGGTCTATGCCTACCATTTGACACAGCTTTCTTTATGCCTCAAGCTCTAAATATCAATCCTCGACACTACCTTGAGGTTTCCATCCCTAATTTTTAATTTTTCTCTTGTTTAAGTTCATTCTTACCGCAGACTTTCATTCATTTTAATATTATATTATTAGGCACTTTTCCTGGCATGTGAAAATTTAGTGAAAGAATCATCCAGTCTTGACTTTGGGGAGAAACAGCTTAGTTTACACAAAAAATCTGTCGATGGACTTTCTGAGTTTGAAGGTAACACTGTAAATATTCATTGTGTTGCTCTCTAACTGTAAATATGCTAAATGCCTTTAAAGTTTCGTTTAAATTAAGCGGATGCAACAATTTGAATTTGGTATTCTTATGCTAGAAAATTTAATTGTACAAAGAATGAATAATCATAAAATATAGAAAGCTCAAATATGCAACTTTCCAATAGTTGTGCCAGTGTTTTGGGCTATATCGATATGGAGCTATTACAAAAAAAAATTATGAGTTGCTTGTGTCCATCATTCCTCATAAAGACATATTAACTTACCCCATTCGGTTGTAAGTCTTTCATTTACCGTTTCAATTGTTCCATAAAAAAGTTTATTGTTGGGCTGAGCAGTGTCTAAGAAATTCTCTTTTGGCACATGATAGGTAAATCTTTTATAGTTTAGTTAGGAGAAATAAGGTATGTTGCCTATAAATAGGAATAGGGATTCTGATGGAGAGCACAAAATTAGTGGAATTAAAATTTGGGAGTGTCCTGTTACTCCTGGTCTCTCGAATTTCCAGGGGTTTATACATCAATTAATAAAATAAAACCTTTCCTGGTCCATTTCCTATTAACCAGTATAGAGCTACAAAATTGGAGCTACGGGGGGATTTAGAGTGAAAATGAGTTCAACAACGATGCCAAGATTTGTAAGGTGGCAACGCCTATTAGTGGATGATTAGTTGAGATTAGTACTCTGAAGACATTATTTTTTTTTAGGAAGAGTGATTATCATGGATTTAGATACCATTGGATGGAGAAGCTCACCTCTGGTGATTTTCTTGGAGAGAATCCACTAATAGGCGTTTTGGGCAACGAACTCTTCTCTGCGAACCGTGTCAAAACGGGTCATATGGGTTAAAAGGTGCAAATTCGGTCCGAGAGAAATCGCCGCTTCCACGATCTTGCAATCTACCTCTGCGCGCCGGCCACGCTGCCCTCTTCAACGATTTTTGCACCGCGCCAGCACGGTTTAAGGTGAAGAACACGTGAGATCGTACGATCTCGCGATCTACAGCGCGCACTTAACAACCATGACTAGAATGCTACATTCATCTCCTTTGAGAATGGTTTGCTCGTGTGTTTCCAAACAAAACATGAAGTTTATCTTCATGCTTCTAGGCAACAAGAGATCAAAAGCAAAGATGAAGTTCAAGAAGAGAGCCAATGGAGAAAAGTACAAAGGCTAATTATGAAAAGGAGCAACAATGGTTATCGCTATGAATGTTGAAGCCAGAAATAGAATGAAAAAACATAAGCAAATATGACAGTGTGAATACCAAATAAGAAAACAACGAAGAGGAGGCAAAATCAGAAATTGATGGTAATGAAAAGAAGCAAGACTAAACATTGAATGAAGATTGCAAAGATCATTTTGCGGGAAACTAGGGAATGATCGAGATAATGGAAAACATTAATGACAAAAGAGAAACCAATAGCAGGCAAGCAGACAAGACAAAACAGAGGAAATGAAGATAGAGAGTGAAGTTGAGAAGAATAATTTCCTGGAGGGCTGTAGAGTGTAGAAGCATAGATAGGTCTGCTGTCGGTGGTGATGCCAAATATAAGGTTACATAGACGGAAAGGATGACACCAGCAGCAAAGGGAGATGGGCCTTTATTAAGGATGGAGCTGTGGGTCCTGGACATTATAACAAAGTTTCCTCCACCAAAACCGTTTGACGGTGTTACTAACACGGTGGCTGCTGCCACGGTGAAATTGCACAACCTTATGCGTCGAAAACAACCTTTAAGGAGTGGGTATCGCTCAGGCAGAATTTGATAGAAACTGGTACAGAAATACAAATTAATAGTAATTACAATTGTTCACATCGAGAGTCTTGGGTCTCTTCTTTATCAAAATAACCGAATGACCCTCCCTTTGCCATAACTTCCTTATATATTACAATGCATAAAGCTCACATAATAAAAACTGTACACATAACTGTCGACATATAATAAAAAACTGCACAGATAAGCATAAGTCAATTTTGGTCTTTTCTGCCCCTTCTCCTACAATTCCTTAACTAGATGTCTAACAGAATGATCTGGTCCCATCAACTAAATCGCCACACTTGGGCTTGTGTGTGGAGAGGGCATTGGTAACATCTAGCAAGGAAACAGTGGGCATTAGTGGGGCTAATTGATGTGACTTAGATAACAAAGGCAAAGGATACAATCATGCAGCTCCAGAACAAAAACATAGTAATAGGGTAAATTTTTTCTAAAAAGAAGCAATAGAGGAATACGGTAGTCGGTAAACCTTACCTTGTTAGTTATTGTTAGATGGCTAATTAGTTGATGAGATAATTAGTTTGAAGAAATAAGGCATGATGCCTGAAAATAAGAATAGGGGTTCTAATGAAGAGTTGGCAATTAGTGAGATTAGAATAGGGGTTTATCGAATATCTAGAGATTAGTACATTCAGTCAATAAAGAAATTCCTTTTCTGATTCAGTTTCTATAAGCACGTCAGTGAGAATATTTATTTGATTCAAGTATTCATATTGGCAAAATGAAGGCTCTCATGTTTCAACGTTTTCTGATAGGACTCGAACAAATAAGGGAAACTTGTATGTGTATTGTTGTAGAAAAGAAATCTTGATCAGAGGTGAGATACCTCTGTAGTGGAAAATACAACCAAACTATAAAGGAAACGAAGATCGTTACATGAAGTAAAGCTACTTAAAGATGGATAGGAATGAACGAAAGAAGGAATCCTGGACTGAGAGAGTGGTAGCCTTCCTGCTCAGCTTTCCCTCAATAAAAATTCTCTCAATTCTCAGATGATTCCCTCATTCTGTTACTTCCCATTCAAAGTATTCTTATCAATGTATTGGTTTGATTCTTAAAAACTTTCGCTCCACTCCCTTTTTTCTATGTGGCCCCCATTCTGTTGTTTCTCCCTCTCTTCCCCATTTCATACACCTGTGTCCCTACCCTCTTTACTTCCTCTTGTGTGACTTGTTTCTCACATGCACTTTCAGGCCCTTTTCAGCTGGCCCATTTTCGCCCCTTGTCCACTTGTTCCTCTCCTACATTGTATATTACATGCCTATCACTTTTCATACCAGTGACTGAAATATTTTTTCCTTAAATTTTTTATAATAGCTTTTTCTTATAGTCATGAGCAGACATTTTTGCAGAGCTTTACATTTCTTCAGACTAATTAAATATCTTTCAACTCTCAGGGGAATATGATGCCGTCATCATATGCCTTGGTGCCAAAGTGAATATGCTTCCTGAGATTTCTGGGAGGCTTCCTTTGAGAACATGCAGAGGTGTAATTGTTCACCTGGAACCGCCTGATTATACGAGGTAAAGTTTAATGTTTCAGCCTGACAAATGCATTCAATCTGAAAAATCTCTAGTTTGGCTCAATTGGTGTTTCATGAAATAACTATTAAGCCTAATTACTTCAAGAGTATTGTTTCATGGAAGGGACCTTCATTTAAATATACTATGCTAGAGATTGCACCAAAGTCATATCCCATTTTAGAATTATCTTGCATTGTCTTTCAGGTGTTATCCTGAGCATGGACCTTCCATATTGTCAGATGCATGGATTTCTGTTCAGGGCTCCCGTAGTCTAAATGTTGGGTCAACTTGGGAGTGGAAATCTATAAATTCGTCGTCAAATGTTTCTACCGATGAAGCTTCAAAAGCTCTTCATCAGCTCCTGCCGAAGGCATCAGCCATTTATCCCGGAATAAAGGATTGGGTTTTCACCGGAGCAAAAGCTGGTTTGAGGGCAATGCCTCCACTCACGCCACATGGATCGCTTCCACTTCTGGGTTGTATTAACGATTTCATTGGCAGAAACCATAGTTGTAAGTATTGGTTATTTGGAGGGCTAGGTTCAAGAGGATTGTTATATCATGGTTGGCTAGGTAGTTTGATGGCACATGCTGTCCTTTCCTGTAATGAAGAAGTGATTCCATCTGAGTTGACTACTTGGAAAAACATTAAATCCAAATTTTAGAATTCAATTGTCAATACTCAAATATAAATTGAAGTAAGTTTATTCAAATTCAAATGATATTTGAGCCTTGTCATGCAATATCAACAGTCAAATATTGAACTTTTATGCTTTTGTAACAGTGAAAAATTGAAGTAACCATTAGCTGGAGGAATAGTCTTGTTGGGAAATAATGCAGTAGTTTGTTCTTAGGAGAGATTGTTGAGGGTCGAGCATGTGAATTTGGACATTAGAACATGAAAGACATACATTTAGAAACTAGTTAAGTGAATCTACTTTTTGGGTAAGATCAGCATTATTTAACAAGAATTAATCTTTGGTTGAAATGTAATATTCAATAAAACAATATGTAGAATAGGTTCTGATGATTTTTTTGGTTTGTCTTGTTCAACTAAGAATGGAACTTGAGTTAGCTAAGAATTTGTTATGTAAATAAAAAAATTAGGTGAAACTTTTTATTTGAATAATAGGCATTGGTTTTAATCTTGTGCAATTAGTTTGGTGTAGTTAACTAATTGTGTGAACCATGTTTATGGAAGTATTTCTCTTATGTTTCTGTATTGCTCCTGTTAAAATACACAAAATCACTAATTTAATTAATGAGTGGCAAGTTAAACCCAAAAAAATATATGTATCTATGTTTTGTCACTTTGTTAAGCTGAATCATCGCTGTATTGAATTGTTATCAAAGAACTGTAAAAATAGCACATAGAAAACTACTCTTTATTAAGCTTAAAAATAGTATTTGAAAACCTTACAATTTTGTTTACTTTATTTCCTTTTGCTTCCGCAAAAGCCATCTATATCTATATCTATATCTATATTATTTACAAGACAAAATCATTCCTATTCCATGCGTCAAAGTTATGTACTCGTAAAAGGGATTGGGATAAGTTCTGTGAAACATAAATTGCATATTTTTAAACCATCTCTCATATTTTCACTTCAATTTCGGAAGAAGAACAAAAGAATGCAGGACAATAAAAAAGATGACATTAATATAAGTCCGAGATAAGCTATATGTATTCATCTTCTCTTTAAAGCTTTGTATCTGACCACATCTTCGTGAGCGCAGCCTAAGTTATATGCATTCATCTTTTCTTCCATCTTTAAATATTTTTAGACTGTGTAGTGTTGTTGCATGGTTTCAATGTCAAGACCCTTCAATTTGACAACTGATTCAACGTGTCCCTTCAGTGTGTGTAGCTCTCTCAACCTGCAGAGTTCAATAAACATTAGTGTGTTTGATTCAACTTCACCAAATGTTGTTGTTAGTCTAATACTGACCTAGCTGCCTCAGCACGTTTCTTAGCTTGTTCAGCAATTTCAGAGTGCTCATGGTGGTGGTTGTTCTTGTGGGCCTCTTGAGAGTTAAGGCCGTGTATTGTACGTTGAGCCACGGCCCATTGAGCCTCCCTCTCTCCTTTACCATAGTCCTTCTTTGTTGTGAACGCAGTCTGCAACACCACAACGACAATATATGGTGATTAATTGATTAAAACAAAGGCTACAAACATATAAATAAAATAAAAAGGATGGATATTGTTCAAAACCTTGTTCTGGAGCATGTTGTCCCATGCACTTCCTGTGAGTCCCATGCGGATGAGAAACTTGAGAATGTCAAGAGGAATGTATGTAATAATGCTGTAGATCCAGATAACTCCTGCCCATCTCCACCCAACTCCATTGATTCTAGCAAAGTCCCAGTGTGCATACACAGCAATGGCAGTTGCCACCTAGGTTGAAAGCATTTGAATGCCAAGTCAAAACCAAATTTGATGAAAGGAAACTCTCTCTGGTTAGGAAAAAATGGAAATATTTGATGGAAAGAAATGGTGACTAACCAATTGTGCAGCAATGAAGGCTCCAAGAAGCATCAAACCAGGGCGCTCGACGAATGACCAGCTTCTTGACCTGGTCACAAAGATAAGTGCCTGACTAATGATACTCACTTGGAGGTAGAGAGCTGAGTTAAGCTGTTCCTCACTGTCTGCAATTGAGTGAACATCGAAGATTTTCTGAAAATAAAAAGATGTTTATCAGTTTCATTCTATGATGGTAGTTTTGTTTCCTTTGTAGTGAAAAATTTAGGGTTGGTCTGAGCTACTTACTGAAAAGAAATCGGTGTCGTGAATAAGATGGAAGAAAACTGCAGTCATGATGGCCATATATGTTCCAAGAACGACTCCTGTTGCGAAGATTTCTTTGAGCTTCCATGAATCGGGAACAGGAGATGGCTTCACCCTGTCCTTGGAGATGGTCATGATGGTTCCATCGTTCAAAATGGCGATGATCAAAACCATGAAAGGGGAGAAGTCAAACTTCCAGATTAGAGCAACGAGCATGAACCCAAGAACAATACGGATTGTGATGGAAACAGCATAGATTGTGTAGTTCTTCATCCTCTGGAAGATGGCCCTACTTGTCAACACAGCACTCACAATCACACTCAAACCTGGCTCAGTCAAGACAATGTCTGAGGCACTCCTTGCGGCATCAGTTGCATCAGCAACGGCAATACCAATGTCTGCCTTCTTCAATGCTGGTGCATCGTTTACACCATCTCCGGTCATACCACATATGTGCTTCCTATCCTGCAACCTCTTTACAATCTCGTACTTGTGCTCTGCATGCCACATGTCAAAGGTTTTCGTAAGCATATTTTCATGTTTTTTTAAAAAGGTCTGCGACTTTGATTTAGGATCTGACATAATTCTCATAATTTCTCTGTGACCTTATTTTTTATCATAATTGAGGCAGCATCCGTCTCATTTGAATCTGATTTTACGCAATATAAATTATCATAATTTAAAACTGTCTGCTTTTTTTTAGTTAGGGTGTTAAGTATGCGTTTAGATTAATGTAATTACCAGGGAAGACTCCTGCAAATCCATCAGCCTTTTCAATAAGTTCATCAATTGGAATTGATGCAATGGCTGCATCCTTGCATTGGCCAAGAAGGGAGGATGAAGGGTACATGTTGGTTCCCATTCCAAGTCTGCGGCCAGTTTCTTTTCCAATGGCAAGTTGATCACCAGTGATCATCTTAACATTGACACCGAGGTCAAGAGCGCGACGAATAGTCTCGGCACTGTCATGTCTAGGCGGGTCAAAGAGGGGTAAGAGACCCAAGAACACCCATGGTTCTCCTGCACTCTCCTTGGTCTTTTCTGAAACAGTCTGCCAAAATAGAAAGTAATCACGTGCATTTGTTAGATAATCTATTTATTATTATTTTTAGAAATATAAACATGGCTACTCATATTTAGACCCTTTAATCACCTGGAAACCAACAGCCAAGGAACGCAAACCGCGGTCAGCGTACTCATCGATAGTTTTGTGTGCCCTTTTCAAAGTCTCTCCCTTAAGTTCGCAGAGTTCAATAATCTGATACATTTAAATAAGTAGTTGAATATCTTAAATGATGTGTATTGTATTTCATTATAATTTTTCAAGGAAGAAATATTTCATAGTAAATTTTGAATGTTATATCAAGGCATACGATCTATTGTCTTACTTGTTCAGGAGCACCTTTGCTGCTTCTGTGCCAGTTGCCATTTTCGTCAATATAGGTAATAGCCGTGCGCTTGTCCACAGGATTAAAGGGTAAGAAATGTACCTCGGTGATTCCTGCTCTTGCCTAACATGTCATAGTAATAACCCAGTTAGAATGTTAAGCATTCTGCGTACTTTGCATGGATACAAATAATATTTCATACAAGAATGTAAATCATAATAAATACCTCCTTGGGATCGCTCAACATATTCACAATTGATGCATCAATGGCATCCTGGTTTTCAACTCTTGAAGCTCTTGCTGCAAATAGGACAACACTGTCCTTGTTCATATCAGTAGGGAAGACCTGCAGTCATAAACAATTATTGAATTGCAAGTTTATGCTCTTATTTGTTGATATTGTAGAGAAACACTTATGAACCATTTAACAATGTTATGTTACCTAAAACTAATGCAATTAATTTTGAATTTTGATAAATTTCATTTCTTAGCAAAAGAAATTGTAGTTCTCAAATTTTTATGTTTCTATTTAATTGTTCACTAAGGTAGATTTGGAAATGGATGGTCAAGAGGTGTTGGTTCATTGTCATATTTGAAGTAAATACTATCTTTTATGTGATTCACAGACCTCAATCAAGTTCTTGTCCACAGTAAGCTTGTTAAGAGTGAGAGTTCCAGTCTTGTCACTGCATAGAACATCCATTCCTGCCATTTCTTCAATGGCTGTCATCCTCTTGGTGATAGCTCCTTGCTGAGAAAGGCGGTGAGATCCAATAGCCATGGTCACAGACAAGACAGTTGGCATGGCAATTGGGATACCTCCAATGAGAAGCACCAGCAAGTTGTCAATACCATCTCTGTAAGCTCTATTTTGGATGGGGTACATCACAATGATCTCAATCAACATTCCCACAGCAATTGAGCAGATACAGAAGTTACCAATGGATGTCAACACCTAATTCAAAGCAATCAAATTTGTATCCATATATTAGTCCAAATTTGGATCATATGTACGATCTATAAAGCACCGACACATACACAAACACCTTGAGTCGAAGTCAGCAATAAATTTACGAGGGGGTCAAATATATAGGAAAAAAATTACTATATTAAATTAACTTATAACAAAAAAAAAGCATAATAATAAATTAAAACAACACAAAAAATGACAATAACTATTCAAAAATGTTGCATTCAACGATGCTTCAAAGAGTCAAATTTATCTATAACTGATTTTATATTAAACACATAAGTAATGTCTTCTTCGACATAAACAATTAAGTCATTCGTAAGAAACTCGTTGCTAACAAAACTTTCTTTGTAGTTGTTGAAGAGACTCGAAGTATCAAAATAGGACGAAATAAATTTATGAATTATGTGATATTCTGTTGACTTTCATGTTTCTATCAATTTTTGACAAATAATTTTTATTTGAAGTACCTAAATATACATTATTGGGTTGGCAAAATATAAAACATACATACTTATTAAAAATAAAAAATAAATAAATTGGGGTAGCCAAAGCCACCACATTTTCCTACCAGCATCTACCCTGTGAACACCGGTCATGACACTGACACCGATAGGACAACACCAATTATAATTTGAGAAAGTAGAAAAATTAAATGTAACCAGAAGTATCAATGTCATATAAGTGTCGGATATTGACACATGTCCAACAACAGATACATATTGGTCTTCTTACACAAGGCCATGGCCTTGTGTAGCACATGTCCTTGAAATTTTGAGGCACAAATTTCTTTAGTTTTTAGTGTTTCATTTGATAAAAATGTAGTATTTTGAAATAGTTTTTAGGCTCCAAAAACACTTTCTAATACATCCAAGACGATCCTGGTGCTACATAATGAACAACATAACTTTCAAAGGCCATAATAATTAATCAAAGATAAAAATATCATAATATGTATATATACCTTTTGGAAGTGACCAACATTGTTGGTGCTGTCAACAAGGTGTGCAGCCTTCCCAAAGAAGGTGTGAACACCAGTGGCAATGACAATAGCCTCGATTTCACCTTGCTTGCAAGTTGAGCCAGAGAAAACCTCTTGACCAGGGTTCCTTGTTACTGGCAAGGACTCACCAGTAAGGGCAGACTGGTCAATCTTTAAGGGATCTCCTTCTAACAAACGGGCATCAGCTGGGACAATGTCTCCCAACTTGATACTGATCACATCTCCTGGCACCAAAATTTCTGCCTCTTGCTCACTCCATTTTCCATCCCTCAACACCTACAAAATTAAAATTGCTTAGTTCTTGTTAGCTATTGAATGCTAATAGATCATATGATTTTATAACTTAGATAATAAGTAATAACAAAAGTTACCTTGGTTTTGGGGGCAAGACCGGCCATCAAAGCAGCTGCAGCATTTCCGGCATTGTTTTCCTCGATGAAACTAATGGTTGAGTTAATGATAAGCAACACCATAATACCGGTGAAATCTTGCCAATCCGGCGGTTTTCCCTGTAATTTATATATGCATACAAGTATGTGTCACATAACAACTTAGAAAAATGCAATAAAATGAAACAATTGTAAATAATCAATCACATACCCCTCCATTGGCCAATACAATGGCCATGATTGCAGCTGCCTCCATGACCCATGATAATGGATTCCACATAAAACCCAAAAACTTGAGGAGTTTGCTCTCTGATTTCTCCTCTAGCTTGTTGGGTCCAAAAACCTGGAGCCTCTTTTCTCCTTCTGCGGATGAGAGACCCTCTTTGGTACATTTTAGCTGCTGAAAGACTTCATCAATTGGAATGTTTTCCTACACACATATAATAAATGTCATTATTATCAAGAGTTAAAAACTAAAAAAAATGTAAATGGTATATTATTCATTATTCTTATTAGGGTTTTAAATAACAATGGTTGCGGTCATATTGCGATGTTTGATATAGCAGTCAAATGTGGCCGATGTAGCCTCACATTGTTGTTTTGACAACATCAAAAATTGTAACGTCGCAATCCATTATTTAGAAACCTGAATATTATTTATTTGACTTACAAGGTCCACATTCTCGTTCTTCAAATCCTCAAATGAAATATCAGTAGTCATGATGAAAGAAAAAAACTATAAAGTTAATCTTCTTTCTATGTAATTAAATTTATAATTATCTGTATACTTTCAACACTCTCCTGGTCTCTACCACCCATAGACGGTAGAGAGAAACGGAGAGTAGGAAGAAAGCGAACAGAGAAAATGTAGAGATAGATGATGATACAATGAAATCTGCTACACAAAAGGTAGACAGAAACTTTAGCCTTTGATTTCTTTACATTATATAGTAGTGATATGTTGTTGGACCCATTGAGACAAAGTTAGAAAACCTGTGACTGCCCGTGGAATGCTACAATTGCTGACAACGTGAAGCCTTTTTTTAACAAATTGACAACGTGTATGCTAGTTCGTGTTCCTTGGTCTTTGTTTGGTTTTTTGTTGGCTTACCAAACTCCACGGTATTCTGTGGGGTCATAAAATTACATGCATGGTGTCTTCAAAATCAACAGGTTGTATGAAATACATCAACCATCTCCTTGTTCTATAATAAGGAGAAAATGCATGTTAACTTTAAGAACCATATTTTATTTCATGCATTTGTTATAAAATGTCAACATCGTTATCATTTTTTATCAAAAAAAAAATTAAAAATTAAAAAAAATTCATCAAATTCATAAACAAAACTAAATCTTCATCATACAAAATTAATTACCCAAATTTCATTGAAAAAATCCCTTAAAAAAGGATATGATATTGACAATTTAAGGTATAAAGAAGTAAATCGGGACAAAAAATGAAATGACGAAAATGTTACTTAAAATTAAGTTAAGAGACTAATTGTGTAATATTTATTTAATTTTTTTCGCACAAAGTTGTATAATTTTAGCAATCTCTAATGTTTTTTACTTAGAATTAAATATGAAATTATTTTAACAAGAATGCAATGATATTTTTTTTATATAGACATTTTATAGCATATGATATTTCCCTCACTAATTAAAATTTTTGCATCTGTTATTGACCAAATCTTAGTTATTAAAAGTGTCCGTAAAATAAAATAATTTTTTTTAAATTGTTATTAATCATAGTAATGGATATTGATTATTTTTTAAGATGAAATGTAATAGAAAAAAGTTAATATTATTCTTATAAAAAATAAAATGATGTTTTTTCTTATGAAATGATATTTCTTAAAATATAAAAGTCGATAAATAGTTGTTTATTTCATAAATTTTTTTTGTTAATTTATTAATTTAAGAAACAATTATACCGATACACTTTAATTTATGAGTGTACCTTATGATCTACTTTTACTATGAATCTTTCTTTATGACAATTTACATATAATAATCCTTTTAACTTTAATTCAAGAAATTATACTTTTAAGTAAAAAACAGGGCAAACCACCGTTTTGGTCCTTAAAAGTGTAATATGTTGTCATTTCATTCCGCAGCTTAAACAAAAATAGAATTAAATCCTCCACTCTATAGTAATTTTCATCTTAACTTACGTTAAGCCATTTAAAATTGTTGATGTGAAAAGTGTGAAGGTCAAATGACATGATGTTGATGTGTCCTTAGGGACCAATTTAACATAAAAGTTGCATCTCTCACTCACCTCTCATGAACAACCTCTGTCATTCTCCATCTCCCTCCTCACATGCCTCTTGTGTCTCTTCTTTCTCAAAATCATTCACCATTTTTCTCTTTGAAATGCATGTGTCACCCTTCACCACACATGGTTGAGCATGAAGAAAAATCATAGGGTGCACTGTCGTTGGAAAACAAGGAGACCAAATTGGTCACCACCATCTCCAATATATATTTGTGTCTTGAGAATTGATTTTTGTCATCTATGTGCTCCAAATACATAAACCTTTTTGAATAAGCAGGATTATCATCATATCATCACTTGATGTATTTTATAAATTGTATTTCTTGACATTCAACCCCTTCCCACCCCTTTCTTGGCCTAACAAGAAACTTCGCGTGAATACTAAAACATCTTATGAGGTTCCTAAGAGTATGTTACTACCATATATTCAACTCTAATCTAACATCTAATCATAAAATCAACAAAACCAAATTATGTGATAATTTAACCAAAAAAACAGACAAATCAATCACAAAATAGCAATGTAATAGGATGGTAACAACTTACTTGATTTTGTGAGCGTAATTGACGTTGAATCCGCAACAATTGGGAAATTTGGCACCTCTTGAACTTCAATCCGCAACAATGGAGTTTTGGAAACTCCTATGTCTGTACCGTTTTTATAATAGATGAGCGGCAGTTAACTACCGCTGGCACCAGCAGCAGTTAATTGCTGCCGGATTGTTCAACGATAGTTAACTACTGCTGGAGGCATTTATGGACTTTCCATGTGTTATTAGGAAATATTGAATGTCAGAACATCAATTTTCATATATGCTAGACTTGTTAGGTAGAATAGAGCTTTGTGATTCAGTTAGAATAAAGTTGTATAAAGTCTAATTGAAATCAATGAAATAATAGTGAGATTGTTATCAGAACTATTATCCCTCACAGTTTGTTTGGTATATAAATTTATTTTGTAAGTATCATTTCATATTTGCCCTTTTTTATCTTTCCAAATATCACTAATTATCTATTAAAGTTTTAGTTTCGATTAAAATAAATTTGGTGGGAGTCTCTTGAATGATGAGTGAAAAATAAAACCAAGTTCATTCCATATATAGGCACTTGAATGATGAATGTTGATTGGTTGGTTGAGATCATGCCACATCAGCATTGTGCTTCTTCTGGTTGGTCAAGATCAATCATGTCACCAATCCTAGTTTTGCATCATGAAATTAGTTTCCAAGGGTGTGAGCAACACAGAGGTACATTGTAATAGATTCGTTTCTTTACAAAAGTGACTTTGTTATAGTGATTTTTTTATATGACATCACAACACACTTATTATAAGTGAACCATCGGATACACCACAAACATGCCACAAGGTTTATGAAAAGTGACATTGAGTTAAAATATAGAGACTATGTACATTGTTGGAGAATACAAGGAGGGGAATAAAATGAAAGCTTCCATCCTTCATAAAATAAAAAGACCATATAGATCACTAGTCATTTAAGCCAAGTGAATAAGTTAAAATGATTATTCTTTTACTTTTCGTTCAACTTTAAAGCAAAATTATCGACAGATATTATCCAAAATAAAAAAATGTTTTGAACGAATTCATGAAGTTCATTTTTCAAAAACATTCTAAAAAAAAATAGAGTTTTTTGAAACATACCAAAAAGTTATCTATTGAATCCCTTACAAAAAGATTCTGATTAAGAAGAACTCAACGGGACCCCCTCAAATTGATCTTTCAACTTTGACCTATTCTCTTACTAAACTGAGGTTGCACAATCATCAAACACTAGCTGGTTCTTTTCACAAGATCAAACACAACAGCATAAGTTGGTGCGTTTTACAATATTGGTTGCAAAATTCCGACCTAGAGTGACAACTTTCGAACCAATAGCACAAGTCTTTAGACAGATTTGTATGTAACAAAATTATCTCAATTAATTAAATGAGTTTAGAAAAATTAACAGATCTGCATGTAACAAAATATTTTTTATCTCAATTAATTCAATTTGAGTGAAAATTAGTAAAAATAAAAATTGTTAAGGAAAATATTAGAAAGTAAAATTATCAGTGGACTGCATTTGAAAAGTTATCGCTATTAGTTAAATTAGATTTTTGATGAAAAAATTGGATGAAAAGAAAAGAATTTAAACTTTATTTCTCATAATAATTTCAAAAATTAAGAACAGAAATAGCAAAAATAAAAATAAAAAATAGCAACTATTTTAAATATTATCTTTTAATCAGTTAACACATAATATGAATGATAGATAAATTTTATATCTCGTAAAAAAAAGATAAATTTTATATTTTCCATCTGTTTGAGTAGTCTACTAGAGTATTTATGAGGATAGACGAATGCTATGCAAGCAATTCTACTATTTGACTAGATAATAGGGTACCGGAATTACCAACAAACAATAAATATAATTTTTTCCCTCAAAAAATAAATATAATTTTTATTTATTGAAAAAATTTAAATAAAATATAAACCCTCTCAATATGTTTTTTTTTATCAAGAAACCCTAATAAAAATAAACTGATGTATCTTTTTTTTTTGACCGAATAGTTAATGCATGCGTTATTGAATCTATTACGTACAATTTGAATCACATATGAAATAGAAACAATTGATGTTATAATATATTGTTTGTATATACCGTAATAGCATAAAGAGATGACTAAATTTTAGCCACATCCCTAAAAAAAATAAAAAAATAAATAGCCACATGTTTGTTGCCAAAAACAAAATCAGCTAAAGTTCTAGTGTCAAAGTGTCTCAAGCTGATCTATACCAATGGTCTATTGAGTAAAATATCAAATTAGTCTCTGACTTTGTAGATCGTTTTTAAATAGATCATTGATTTTATTAATTATTAAAAGAATCAAAGATCTTTTTAAAATATTCATAAAGTCAGGGACCTATTGAAGAGTACTCTACAAAGTGAGAGAATAATTGGTGTTTTACTCATGATTTAGTCATGAGACCATGATGGACACATTAAAAAAAGGACCATTTTAGTCGTCGTTTGGATACATGTTTTGCATTTATTTCTCGCATCTAAGGACAATTCAGTCATGATTTTCTAAAGCTAAAATTGCAAGCTTTTTAAAATTCGTGCATTTAGAGTTAGAAGCAATCGAGCACTTAAGAGAGAAGGAAAACGTACCCATTGAGATATATAATTCATATCAGAAGTTAATGTTATTTAGAAGTTGAGTTAGTTATAATTTAAAAAATTAGTTAGGATTGGTAAGTTATGTTGATGATTTTATAAAAAAAAAAAAGAAAAAAGAAATTAGATGTTAATTTAGAGTTTGAATACTAATTTCATGCTATTAAATTCACTTATGTTGTCCTAAAATAAAAATAAAAAGGATTTGACAGTATAAGAATAATAATGAGCTGAAACATCCTTCAAAACAATTCAGGATTTGACTCCCAGCGTGTTTGCTTCTGCTTTGTAGTTCGGCAGTTTGAATGTTTGACCCCATAATTGGTATTGGTCCTTAACAATGTATTTGTTTTCCTTTTTCTTCATATAAATCGATAAATAAACAACACACATTTGATGAACGAGTCATTTGATAGTTGATACCAAATCTACTTGGTGATTTCTTAAAAAAGATATACATTTCCAAAATATAAGTGAAAGTAAATAAATTAAAAAATATAATTTCTGTTACTTCAGTTTAGTTGACGATAGTATCTCTTCATTGTAAAATGGAACAGAAATCATCCAAAATTGGATCTTTCTGGCATTAATTAAAATATAGTAAAATAAAATCTAGTAAATAATAGTGGTTATACTGTTTTGCCAGATATAAGAGCACGTGGCATATTAAGCCAATGAACAAACATCCTAAAGCACAAGTTCACAAGTCATGCTAAAAGAAAGCCACAAACAAGACAGAGTATTACATATGAATTACAAAGCCAATAACCCCTGAAGACTCCAAAACAACATACAAGGAACCAATGCATCAAGGAAGATACATGCTAGAAATGAGTCAAAAACTACCTCCTAACATATTCTACATAATCTGTGAACCATAAAACCTGCTACAGAGAGAGGAGAATTTCCCCAAAAAAAAGACACACCAAAGCTCCAACATAATAACTACATCATGAAGCTGCCCATAGAACAAAAAAACACGCTCTTAGGATCTCACTCCAAGCCACACACAAACTACCGAATACCCAGCGAAAATGCAAGGGACATATTCATCTAATTAGGAGCCAAACAGACAACGATTTTGAGATACAAAGATGGCACCTTTTGCTCAAAGTCTTTAATTGAAAACACTTCACCCACAAATAAATTTCATTGATAATCATCAAACTACCTCATCCAATACCTTCTGATATCACTCATTATGACTATCCCATAAAATCTGAGAAAAATTTTGCAAAACCTAATCTGAGAAGAATCTACAGTATTACTATTTTTGCCAGATAAAAGAGCAAATGGCATAGTGATAGGAATCTACTAATACTTCGTTTCAATAAAAGGAATCCACTAATATAATGTATCATTAAAGTATAGCAACTTGCTAGGTAAAAATCTAGCAATAGATAATAATGGTCTACTCTTTTTGTATCCCAAAGGTAAAAGCCTACTTTAAAATTTTAATTTGGTGTTTGAGTTGAACACAACAGTCATTTAATTTGTGAGACTAAAAAAACTAAACAACTTGAAGAAATATGTGCATACATATACAGAATCACAAAATAGGATCATGTTTTAAATTTACAGTTCAGTTCTTTGAAGTTTACCAACAAATTCACTAATAGTTGGAAGAGACTTCCCTTCCACAAATGACTTGAATAGTACCAAAGCTCGCTCAGGCTGTGAAAATGGAGCAGCATGAGCTGCTCCCCTTATTGTTGCAAATGATAAAAACTCACCATAACCCTCCGTCCATCCTGCCACCTGAACAATTAAATATCAAAATTAAGTAAGTTTTAATAAAATGATTGATACATAATATGATTAGAATATAATAAAATGATGCAACATATCCTGTCAAATATTTACCTGGCTACCCTCATACCAAACTCTATATGAGTCTGTTGCAGTCAATCCCAGGTCCTTCGCCAATCCCTTTATTAACGACCGAGTCGCAAAAAAGGGTATTTCAGAGTCCTGATCTCCACTGCAAGGAGTAAAAAAAAAATAGCTTTGGTTTGTATGTGACATTGATTAAATAGGAATGTAATGTAAAGTGACTAAGTTGGAGGAAAACAGAGATTGTTACCTGTATGCTAGAACCCGAACACCTGATTTAACAAGTAGCCCTAACATAGAGATTGTAGGGTTCTCCAGATTTTGAAAATCGTATACCAGAACTCTAAAAGAAGGAAAATATTGGTATTAGCATTAGAATGAAATTACTTATTAGTGTACATAACTTAATACTTTGTAAATAAATAGTTTAGTTATAGACACTTAAGTTAGTTATGCCACTTCAATGATGATTATGTAGTTTATTTACACTTGTAATTAGTGGTATGTATATGAGCTGATGATTCATTCAGTGTACTGATGTATCATTTTACTCTTTAGCAATAATAACAATGAGCTTTCTTTCATCTCTAAACCTGTACATCAACATGGTATCAGAGCTCATCTAGCTCTGGTAGCCATTTCTCTTTCCTTAACCGTTTCTCGATTTTTCTAGCAGCAATCTTCATCTTCTTCGAACGATTCATCGTTCCTTTCTCCTGTCACTGCACTTTCTCTGTTTCTGAATAATTCTCCTTGATTTCTTGAATCATGGCTACATAGAGCTACTCAGATCTTTCGAATTTCTGATATTCAGGAAGAGCTTTACAAATTTCGTCAAGGTAATCTCGAGGTCTCTGATTATTTTACGCAATTGAAAGTTTTATGGGATGAATTGGAAAATTATCGACCACTTCCTTTCTGCAAATGTTCGTTTGCTTGTTCTTGTGGTGGTTTGAATGAACGTTTTTCTCACACCAAATCTCAAATGATGCTTATGTCCCCTTTACCTGACATTGATAAGGTTTTTTCAATGATCATTCAACAAGAAAGGGAAATTGTTAGTTTTGTTTTTGATCCCATCTCACATGATGCACCTAACTCTGATCCTTCTATTGCTTTAATGGCTAATTCTCAATACAAATTTTTTAATGAGAAGTACGATCAGAGTGGAAAAGGGAAAGGACAAGGGATTAATCGTGTTTGTACGCACTGTGGACGATCGAATCATACTATTGAGACTTGTTGGTTAAAGCATGGTCTTCCTCAGTCTCAATCTAAGGCTAATTCTGCAGTTCTTGATTCTACACAGTCCGATTCTACATCATCTCCTACATCCACCAAGTCTTTTTGTTTTACTCAAGAGGAATATAACACCATTCGTAGCTTGCTTCAACAATCAAAACTCTCTCATAATCCTGTTGTAAATTCTGTGTCCACTTCTCCCTTCATCCTCGATTCTCAGTCTTCTCATGGTGATGGTAAGAGTCCTAATCTTTGGATCCTAGATACCAGAGCCACAGACCATATTACTTTTCATCTTGCAGCCTTTACTACATATCGACCAATTGTCCCAATTCCTGTTTCTTTACCTAATGGTTCTCAAATTTTCGCTTCTATTTCTGGAACCATTGTTATCTCACCCTACCCGACTTTGCATAATGTTCTATACATCTCATCTTTTCATGTCAGTTTAATTTCTGTCACAAAATTAGCTGAGTCCAATAATTGTTTTCTCAATTTCACAACTAATTCTTGTGAAATTTTGCAGAACTGTTCCAAGAAAATGACTGGTACAGCTAGGCTGGAAAGAGGATTAGATGTGCTAGCAAATGCATACGAGACTTCTGCAAACACTTGTAACAATGTTTCAAATAATTCTTTTTTTCTTTGGCATTTACGTTTAGGTCATATATCTGACTTAGGCATGCAATCTGTTTCAAAATTGTTTCCTTTCATTCCTTGTAAGAATAACATGGCATCTTATGATTCTTGTCACTTTGCCAAGCAAAGAAAATTTCCATTTCCTAGTGTATCAAAAACTTCTTTTCCTTTTGATATATTGCATGCTGATCTGTGGGCCAATTCTCTACTGTTTCTCTTTTAGGACATAGATACTGTCTTACTCTAGTTGATGACTTTACTAGGTTCACCTGGGTAATTTTCCTGCAAAGCAAAGATGAAGCTAGAAAGAGTCTTATTCATTTCATTGCCTATACAGAGAATCAATTTGACACAAATTTAAAGTCTTAGGACTGATAATGGAACATAATTCTTCATGGGGGACTTTCTTAAATCTAAGGGCATAATTCATCAAAAGTCGTGTGTTGAAACACCACAAGAAAATGGGGTTGTAGAACAAAAACACCAACATACTTTAAATGTGGCTAGGTCTCTTTCTTTTCATTCTCACGTCCCTTTAACCATGTGGAACTTTAGTGTCCAACAAGCTGTCCACATCATTAATAGACTACCTACACCCCTTCTTAAGTCCAAAAGTCCATATGAACTTCTTTTTAATAAGCCTCCTACCTTTCTGCATCTCAAAGTGTTTGGTTGTTTGAGTTATGCAACCACTTTGCAAGCTCATATAACCAAATTCAACCCTAGGGCTAGGAAAGCTATATTTCTTGGCTACAAAGATGGTACTAAAGGATATATTTTGTACGACCTTAACACATGATTTTTTTGTTTCTCGGAATGTTATTTATTATGAAACTTGATTCCCTTTTGCACCACTTTCATCTTCTCTGTCATCTTCAGCCCAAAATTCTGCTCCTCTTCCTTTTCTTGATAATGTTCTTCTTGCCTCTGAACATTTATCTACTCCTGCTCCTCCTACCCCTACCCCTGTCATGCTTGATTCCTCATTGTCTCCACTTGTTCCCTCAACTACTAATCCTCCTGCCACCTCACCTTCTGAGTCTCCCATTGCTAATGCCAACCCTTCTCCTTCTCCTCCTCCCGTTCCCCTCAGGAGGTCTACTAGAATTAGCACTAAGCCCAGTTATTCGCAACAATATTATCCACCGTAATTCTGTTTTAGGTAGCCCAGCTGATGTTTCAAATACTATACATTATCCACTTTCTTATGTTCACTCTTATACTCATTGTTCTCCTGCATATAAATCCTTCTGTTTTTCCATTTCTGCTATCGTTGAGCCGACCACTTATCACCAAGCCTCTAAACTTGATTGCTGGAAGCAAGCAATGGATGCTGAGATGCTTGCTCTTGATCAAAACCAAACTTGGACTGTTGTGGATCTTCCACCGGGTAAAACCCCAGTTGGTTGTAAGTGGGTTTACAAGGTAAAATATTGTGCAAATGGAGGGAATTGACTATTTTGAGACTTTCTCCTCGGTAGTCAAAATAACTACTGACTGAGTATTATTATCTTTGGCATCCATCAAAGGTTGGCATCTTGAGCAATTGGATGTCAACAACGCCTTTCTTCATGGCAACCTCAATGAGGTATACGTGTCTCTTTCACCTGGCTATTCTGATCCTAATCCCTCCAAAGTCTGCAAGCTTCGCAAGTCATTATACGGCTTAAAACAGGCTAGTAGGCAAATGGTATGCCAAGCTTTCTTCTTCCTTGATTTCTTTTGTTTCTGTTGCTTCTCAGACTGATCATTCTCTATACATCAAAATTGATGGCACTTCTTTTACTTTCCTATTGGTCTATGTTGATGACATAGTCCTGGCTGGAAATTCTATTCAGGAAATTACCTCTGTTAAACAATTTTTGCATAAAAAATTCCGTATCAAAGACCTTGGTCAACTTCATTTCTTCTTAGGCTTAGAAATTGCTAGATCAGATAAGGGTATTTTTCTGAATCAAAGAAAATACACCCTTGAATTGTTAGAAGAATCAGGTTTTATGGCATCTAAACCTTCCTCCATTGCTTTTAATCCTACTACTAAGTTGTCCTCTACTGAAGGTGTTCCTTTAGACGATCCTTCTTCTTATAGGCGACTTATTGGAAGGCTACTTTATTTGACCAACATGCGGCTTACATTGCTTATGCTGTCCAGCACCTCAGTCAATTTGTATCAAAGCCTTTACTTTCTCATTATACTGCTGCAACAAAAGTTCTTAAATATCTCAAGTCTTCTCCAGCCAAAGGAATTCTATTTTCTGCATCTAGCTCCCTGAAATTATCTGGTTTTGCAGATTCTGACTGGGCAAGATGCCCTGAAACATGCAAGTCCATTACTGGCTACTGTGTTCTTCTTGGCTCTTCCCTCATTTCATGGAAGTCCAAGAAGCAAAATGCTGTATCTACTGAGGTTGAATATAGGGCACTTGCTTCTCTCACTAGTGAAATTCAGTGGTTGCAATATCTTTTCAAAGACTTTCGAGTAGTTTTTCTGTACCAGCTTCGGTTTACTGCGATAGTAGGTCTGTCATCTACCTTGTTCATAACCCAACGTTTCATGAACGCAGTAAACACATTGAGTTAGACTGTCATGTCATTTGAGAAAAGCTCCGATCCAAACTCATTTGTTTGCTGCCTGTGCCTAGCAGTTCCAAGTTGGGTCTATGTGCTACCCATAGTCCAACTTGAAGGGAGATATTAGTGTATATAAGTCAATACTTTGTACATACATAGTTTAGTTATAGACACTTAAGTTAGTTATGCCACTTCAACAATTAGTTACAATGATGATTAGTTAGTTTATTTACACTTGTAATTAGTGGTATATATATGAGCTAATGACTCATTCAATGTACTGATGTACCATTTTATTCTTTAGCAATAATAACAATGAGCTTTCTTTTATCTCTTAACATGTACATCAACATTACTATTCTATTTAACTCAAGTAGAAAAAAGTGAAATTACCCTGAACAGGTTGACCAATTATAAACTCCTTCCCCAACTAGTTTTCCATGAAGAGCTATCTGGACATCCTTCCTATTCAGGTATTTGAATGTCTTGGATTCCAGACAAACATCAACCTCCTTTCTAGCTCTCTAAATCAGACATGAAAGGAAGCATAAGCATATAAACAAACCAAAAAAATAAAAATAAAAAGAGAGAACAGATTAAAAGTGTAAATAGTACCATAAGAATATTCAGCCTGTGTGTCTGTGGATAGATACACACATCCAGAGTTACATAAAAAGGGTCTATGTTGCCCATCTGTCCATGAAGCATCAAGTTTGTGTAAGAGTTTGTTCATATTTTAATTTCAAGGAAAACATGATCTTCTTAATAATATACAAGCATAGCCCCATTTTGGAGCCACTAATCCTATGTGTCAATCAATCACATCATTCTTGCCACATTAATTTTTACCACTTTAAACATTCAATCAATCACAAAATTAAAATATTATTTATCTCTTTTTCCCTCTTCAATTCAAAATTCAAATTTTTTCAAACTTTTTTCCCTCCTAATCAGGGGAGCTTTGAGGTGATTGATGCATTTGCTGAGTTAACAGAGATTCTTATCAAAAATACAACTAAGCGGGCCATTGGCTATCAGAAGATTCGTCAATTTTCTGAATTGGTGAGTAGCTGTAGAATTTATGAGGAGGATACCAAAGCTCATTACAAGGTTATGAGTGAGCGAAGAGGTAAGAGTCAGCAGAGTCGACCAAAGCCTTACAATGCTCCTGCTGATAAGGGTAAGCAAAGGGTAGATGAGAGGAGGCCTAGAAGGAAAGATACTCCTACTGAGATTGTTTGTTACAAGTGTAATGGGAAGGGCCACAAGAGTAATGCTT
>Ga0315914_1003616_pt1 | contig 23434 bp, 14 predicted proteins | sample MpolenodulesMG_FD_203920 | JGI IMG/M metagenome (GOLD analysis project Ga0315914, IMG submission 203920) | Medicago polymorpha root nodule microbial communities from Los Angeles, California, United States - elongated nodules | ecosystem: Host-associated > Plants > Roots > Nodule | place: USA... | reverse complement strand
AGGATATTTTTCTTTTTAGTCAAAGCTCTTAGACAACCTTGCATTAGAACTTCATGGCTTTGCATCAACCTAGTGAAGCTACCCGGGAATGTTATGTTGATATAAGAGTCTGTTCCTTTGTAGAATGACAAGGTTGTACTCTTTGAGGCTTGACAAAATTTTTTTTTACTCTTAAATTTGTGTACAGTGTTAAAATCCAATTTATGGTTTCACCATCTTAGATGGTGGTGTTATAACCACACCCTTGAATAAAGGGGATTGTTGTATGACAATATATTAGTACAATGTTGATTAAGAATTACTGACTGGTTCGAGTTACAATCTGAGTACTTTTACCCGTTTTCAAATAACATGAAACTTGGTATTAAATGCATCTCCAATTTAAGCTACTTTTGATTGGAACAACAAAATTAAACTAATGAATTAACATTAGCTGAAGTTAGCAACAATAACAGCTAACCAAGGATAAAGTAAAACAGAAAGATCCTAACACAAGAAAATCCACAAAACTGATTCGAAATAGCTAGCCTAAATAATCCTAATTCCTTAATGAGAGGTCATTCTCTAAAACTCAATTGTGCAACCTGCAAAATTATGCAGGTCAGTCACGGTCATAAGCCAACCAACTTAGACCATACTTTTCATAATGTCCTAAAATATGCAGCATTCAAAGCAATAACTTCTATTGCAACCAACATCAATCCAAACAAGCTGACACGACTCGTCTCTTGCACAATTATTCACTGCAAGTGGTATAATCTCTCCCACATGGAATTGGATTCTCTACATTTGGATCGTCTACCTTTTGATGATTTTAGAGAGATAGAAAGGTAAGTGACTTTCCCTCTTTAAAACAGATAACCCGCCCCGATCGCACCAGGCATATGTTCAAGAGCTCGCAGTTTTTGAATAACTTGCCAAGCAAACACAGCCATTCAATTATTCTATACGATTTTGAGTAACTTGCCAAGCAAAACACCACCATTTTCAATGGAATAGATTTATGTCACACTTCAGCGTTAAATTCCTCAACATCTGGTTGTTAAATTTTGTTAAGACTTTGTATGCGGATTTAACAGAATAACAATTGAATGGAACCTCTGTTGAGACTTATGTTACAAAATGTATGAAATAAATATTTCCAAAGACAAATTTTAACACTGGTAATGTTGGAACCACTTCACCAATGAAGTGCACTTAGGTGACCATCTTTAAGATAGTCTTTATTTCCAATCACATTTGTGTTGCAGATAATTTAAACTCATTTGTTAGTTAGTTTTAGTAAATAACTAGTTAGCTAGTTTTGTTCTGTGTACTTTGTTTGCTTAATTTAAAGGACATCATAAAGTAACTACTTGGTTACAATGAATAAAATTTTTACATTCCAATCACTAATAATCTCTCAACTCTATATTCACCCTTATTCATTTCAACATTTGCTTGCATACTACTCTGACCAAGTGGTATCAGAGCTTGGTTTGATTTTTTTTTTCTTTTTCAATGGCTTTTAGTTTATTAACTAACTAGTTACTAGTTATTAAGCACGAATACTCCTCAGATTAGATGTATCTTGGTGTCGGACACGGGTCATTATCCGACATCGACATATATAATTACACTAAATTATATCATTTATTTCAAGTTATTATTGGTGTCAGTGTCCGTAATCGTGCTTCAAATAAACTAACTAACAAAGGAGTTCAACCTCAGATATCTTGATTAAGGAATTTGAATTCAGTATTACGCATAATATTGGTACTATGTACTTTTTAATGGATAATGTTGGTACTATAAATGTGAAATTAGCTTAAACAAAGATGCATCCACACACACACACTCGTTTATTTATTTAACAACAACGGGAAAATAAACATTGTAAAACCCTATATATTATTATAAAAAAGTAAAAATAAAAACCCGAACACATCCTATACTAATCACATAAGCTTCTCTTATAATTCATATAATTTATTTTCTAAACCCAATCAACAAACACTAACCAAGCTTGCGTTTACATTTGTTCGCCACAGTAAGGACAGAACGTAAAATCTGCCGCCACATTCCGATCACAGTACCGACATCGCAAGGCGTCCGGCAACGCAGAACCACCGCTGGACGGCGGAGGAGGAAGGGAATGCGATTGAGGAAACATGAACTTGCAGTCTTGACAATACAAGAGAGTTTCCTTCCCTGGCCACCGCCAAACAGGAACGAAGAAAAGCTTCAGAACTTTGTCGTATTCAACAAGATCAGCGCGTGAATTACAGTTGATGCATCTTCCTACACCGGATTTCACCACCTGGCGAACCTGGTTTTCTAACCCTCCTGCAAAGAAGAAGAACATTTTTCAACTTCGTTTTTTTCTTCTTCTTCCTTTCTCTCTCTCTCACTCGTTAATGTTGTTGAGTTTCTGTGCTACGCTGTTAATTAATCTTGGTATCCAAGTTTCTCTTTCTCGAATCCGGAATTTTCGAGAGAGTTTTGTGGCTGTGGGCTTTACACAATAGTGTATGGCCTATTTGTACTATACTATGGTTTTTTTTTTTTTTTAAGAGTTTCTTATCGCACCCCCACCCTTCTTGCGTACCCTACATTTGTTCTTTTATTCTGCCAACAACTTTAGGGACTGAAATCCAAAAAACGTTGTATTCATTTTGGTGGAGCTCGATAGAATGGGAAAGGAATAAATTGGTTAAGATGGGAGAAGATGACTATGAGAAAGTAATACGGTGGCATGGGTTTTCGACATATGTATTGATGTAATTTGGCTAGGCTGGGGAAACAAAGATGGAGGTTAGGAACCAACCATGATACTATAGTTGTTCGAGTCTTCAATGCTAGATACTTTCCAAGAGGGAATTTTGTGAATGCTAAACATGGTCATAACTCTAGTTTTGTTTGGTGTAGTATCCATGCTTCACATGTAGTGGTCAGAGGAGGCCTCAAATGGCGGGTGGGTGATAATCGAAATTTAGGGTGTGGTTTGATCCTTGGATTCACAATGGTGGTAACAATTTTGTGATAAGTCTGATTGCTACGGGAACAGAGAATATGCTCGTAAGTGATTTAATTGATCATACTGAACATAAATGGAAGCCTACCATCATTAATATGTTGTTCAACGATAGAGATGTGCAAAACATAACAATTATGCCTATTAATGATGAGGTGAATGATGACAAACATATTTGGCTTTTTACCCCCCAAGCGGATTATAGTGTTTGTTCTGCTTATCGATATATCATGGAAACACTCGTTAATAATAGTGACTTGCGTTTGGAGGGTAACTGGAGGAAGCTTTGGCAGCTTAAAGTACCAAAAAAGGTGAAGGTTTTTATGTGGAGGGTGGCTCGGGGATGTCTACCAACACAGTGCCCTCTGCAAACAAGAGGCGTTCAATGTAGCGAACGTTGTGTGATGTGTGAGAGATCGTACAAAAATGATTTGCATGTTTTATTTGGCTTTGATGGATTGGAAGTAGTATGGGAAGCAACGAACCTTTGGCATATCAGCAAGGAGAATTTGAAAATCGTTGATAGTTTTGTTTCTCTATTTTTCCAGCTACTCAAACAACTACCTCAACAACAACTTCTCACTTTTGTCATGACTTGGTGGTGTATATGGAAGCGAAGAAACGACAAACTCTATAGTGCAATTGATACTAGCCCTCATATGTTTGTCCAAATGGCGCGCGAAACCCTATTGCAATGGTAGCAAGCTAGTGCAAAGGAGGGCAGTAACAAAGAAAAATAGCTGAACAACAGTGTGTATTTCCTCCATGAACAAAGTAGATGGAGGAAACTGAAAACGGAGGAGGTAAAGTGCAATTTGACGCGAAAATTTTCAAGGAGGAAGGCTGTTATGGCATTGGTATGTGTCTTAGAGGAAGGCATGGCAAATATATACAAGCTAGGACAACTTGGTTTCAAGGATTACCTCAACCTCACGAAGCGGAAGCAAGAGGATTAGAGGAAGCTATTAAGTGGCTTGGTAGTTTAGGTTTGTGTAACATGTATATTGAACTTGACTGCAAGCAAGTGGTTGACAACATCGATAGAAGACTTAGCACCAATTTCATTTTTGTGCTTTTCTAGAGACTTGTAAAACATCTATGAGAATTTACCAAAACTTTAAGATAAGTTTCATTAAGCGACAAGCAAATAAAGTTGCACATTTGTTAGCTAGAGCGTCATTATATTATGCTAGTTCCCAAATTCATGATCATATGCCATTTTGTATTGGGACCGTTATTATTAATGAAACGAGTTGATTTTATTTTTGTGAAAGAAAAAAAACCAGAAACATATAAAATTAAGGGTTAATTGTGTTTTACCCACTTGTAATATAGGTCATTTCCAGGTTTAGCACCTGTAAATTTTTTTTTTTGGTTTTCGTGCTTCTAATTTTTTTTCTTCAGAATACCCCCTAATAGGCCATTTTCAGAATTTTTTTCCAAAAATTTTGGTTTTGTGAATGGCCTATTAGGAGGGTATTTTGAAACAATTTTTTTTTACAAGGACGAAAACAAAATAAAAACTTACAGGGGGCAAACCCGGAAATGACCTATATTACAGGGGGTAAAACATTATTAACCCTAAAATTAATATAAGATATTTTGTTTAACGGTATAATTGGAATAATACAAAAGTGAGGCCGAAATCCCTATTACCTTTTTTATATAGTATAGATAATATTGTTTCTATTGTAGTGGGATAATCCTATTTTAATGGGAATTGATTTTTTTAATTAAAATTTAAAATGTTATTGTTAAATGATAAAATAGTAAATAAAATAATTTTAATGAAGGGTAAAATAGGTGAGAAAAAAGTCAATCAAAACTCACGTGCCAATCTTTTCGCTTTTTTCCTTGCTCTAGCGCATGTAAATTATGAACACCATTTTATATTAAATTTTGATTTTGATTAAAATCAAAAATATTTGTGACTTTCAAATTCTAACGTACCCTAAAAACCATGCTTGTCTTTTTCAATGACAAAAGTAGTTTGCCCACTATAATTTAAATTCTTATCTTTTTTAATATCACCAATAATATGAGAAAAATTATTTAAGCGTATAATTAAAATAATAATAAATTCAGCCTAATATCCCAATCCCCTCCATATATAGTATAAATAATATCCTATTTTTATAGGATTTAATTTTTTTAATTAAGATAATATTATTAAGGGTTAATAGTGCTTTATCCCCTTGTAATATAGGTCATTTCCGGTTTTCTCCCTGTAAAATTTTCTTTTTGGATCCTGTCCTTGTAATTTGATATTTTTTGGTATTGGACCTTCATGAATTTTGACTGTACCAAATATATGATATGACAGGGGGTAAACCGAAATTTGCTCAAATTAGAAGGGGGATTCTCAAATTGCGGGGGTTAAGCAAAAATTTCCTCAAATTACAGGCGGCAAAATTTTTCGTGAAGGTCTAAAACCAAAAAATCTTCAAATTACATGGACGAAATCCAAAAAAAATATTTTATAGGTGGGAAACCGAAAATGACATATATTACAGGGGGTAAAGAACTATTAACCCGTTTATTAAATGATAAAATCGTAAATAAAACAATTTCAACAAAGGGTAAAATAGGTAATGAAAAAGTCAGTCCAAACTCATGCATTCTCGTTACATATAGTATAGACTACCGTTCATACTCTATTGTGTTAATGCATATAAATTACGAACACTAGTTCTTATGAAATTTTGAATAAAATTATTTTGATTTTGATTAAAAATATTGGTCGAGATAAGATAGTAGTTATTTTGTACTTTCATATTATAACAAACTACAGTTAGATTTTAATTAAAATTATACGTATAGATGGTTGTGATTTCAAATTGTAACAACATGCTTATCTTTTTTAAATTAAACCAATAATAAAAGATATATAATAATATAAAACTTATCCTTTTCAATGATGTCAACAATAATATTTGTTTAAGGGTATAATCCGATTAATAAATAATCTAACCCTAAATATCATATTTTCTTTATACATTGTTATAGATACTATTATTTCTATTTTGTTAATGTCATTTAAAAAGATAACAATCTTATTTATAAAAGGTCTTAAGTCTCTTAGACAACTTTTTGAAGCCAAAAATGTTGTTGTATTTTTCCTTCCTAAGATTTTGCTGTTTATTTATATTTTTAGAAAATGATCGTGTATCTTATTTATAAAAGGTCTCAAGTCTCTTAGACAACTTTTAGGAGCAAAAAATGTTGTTGCACTTTTCCTTCCTAATTTTTTGCTGTTTATTTATATTTTTAGAAAATGATCGTGTATCTTATTTATAAAAGGTCTCAAGTCTCTTAGACAAATTTTTGGAGCCGAAAATGTTGTTGAAGTCTAATGTACTTAAGAGGTTTTATTATTTGTCTTTTGGAAGCATTATCAATGATTTTTTTCATAACAAGGATTAGACCAAGGGTTAACCCTAATCCCTATCAATGATTTTTCATAACAAGAATTGGACCAAGAGTCAACCCTAATCCTTTATCTATTTACATTAGTTTTGGATGTATTTACGAAACACATCCAATAGCTAGCACCAAGATGTATGATTTTTGTAGATGATGTAGTCTTAATTGGAGAGTCGAGGGATGAATTGAATGAGATGTTGAAGACTTGAAGACAAATCTTAGAATCGTAAGACTTTCGTTTGAGTAGAAGTAAGACATTGTATACGTAATGTAATTTCAGCAAAAGACGAAGTAGTTCGACCTTAGAGATGAAAGTTGGAGATCATATCATACAAGTTACACAATTTAAATATCCTGGGTTCATTCTTTCAACAAAAAATCTTGGGTTCATACGACAAAATGACGGAGAAATAAAAGCAGATGTAAATCATTGTATTCAAGTTGGATGATTGAAATGGAGAAGAGCCTCATGTGTTTTTTGTGATACAAACGTGCCGTTTAAGCTGAAGTGAAAAAATACCTGACAGTTGTCAGAACAACGATGTTTTACGAAACAGAGTATTGGCGGTTAAGAACCAACACGAGAATAAAGTAAGTGTGCACAGATGGGAATGTTGTGTTGGATGTGTGGAAAGACTAGATGGGATAAGATTAGAAATTACAACATTATATGATAATTGGGGTAGCACCTATAGTATAAATCTTGTGGAAAATAGGTTTAAGTGGTTTGGACATATAGAGTGAAAACTTGTAGATTCTATAGTAAGAAGAGTAAATCAAATAGAGGATAGTCATATTACAAGAGGTATACGAAGACCTGAAAGAACTATAAGAGAAACTATCAAGAAAGATTTATAGATTAATAAGTTGGATCTAAATATGGTTTGTGATAGAACAATATGACATATTTCAATCTATGTAGTCAACCCCACATATTGGGATAATGTTTGGTTGTTGTTGTTGTCGTCGTCTTTTGGAAGTATTAATTCATGCTTAACAATAACTATTATTTCATTTCATGATAAACTACCTCATTTATTAGTCAATGAGATAATCAACTTCCTGTGCATCGCACGAGTCCAAATACTAGTTTATATTATATTTGATATATTATTGGTATCATTGAAAAATAAATATAGTTTGTTACAATATGTGAAAGTGCAAAATAATTATTATTTATTTATACTATATATAAAGAAAACAACTCCTTTCAGCTCTTTTGAGTTGACTTTTTATCTTTTCAAAAATGCCCTCAGTTTTGAATACAAATACACATGTAACAAATAGATAAGAATAAATTTAAATATTAAAAAAATGTAACAAACATGATATGAATATATATATATGTTTGCTTTCTTTTTTTCCTTTATCATTTAAAAAGTGTAACAAACTAGATGAATATATTTGTACTTACTTTTTCATTATCCCAATTATACCTTTAAACAAATTTTTCTATAATAAAAATTGTTGTTGGTGTCATTGAAATAAATAATCATGATTAGTTTGGTGTTATAACTTGAAAGCAACAAACATTTATATTTTAGTTTTAATCCAAATCAAAATTTCATTAAAAAAACATTGTTAATAATTTTCAAACGTTAAAGCAATAAAAAGAGCGGAAAGACGGACACGTGAGTGTCCGTCTTTTCGTTAGTACCTATAATTTTAATAAAAATCAAAATAATTTTAATCAAAATTTCATTAAAACTTTTTTTGAAAGAAATATTTCATTAAAACTATTGTTGTTTTCATTAAAATTTTCCTTAGCCAGTTTGTCTCCTTTTTCTTGTTTTCTTTTCATCTTCTGTTGAGTGTTTTGGCCTAGTCCCCCCTCTTGTACATATTTTTCTCTTTTTTTTAATAAATCTACGTGTTGGAAAGGCGACACAAGATGGGGATTTTGTGGGGTGCCAATCTAGTTGGAATGCTTCAGACTCTCCTGGATGCCTCAGCTTTCTCTTGGCCTTATAAAAAAAAAAAAACTATTGTTCGTAATTTATATCCATTAGTGCAAAAAGAGAACATACAGACGGACACGAAGTGCTCGTCTGAACGCTAGTAGATTTTAAAGAAATAGAGAATGTTTGGCTGCCTTTTTCATTATCTCAATTATACTCTTAAACAATTTTCCTATACTAATGGTTATTGTTGTTGTCATTTAAATTTAAAAATATAAGATTTTATATTATATTTACTATATTGTTGGGTGTTAATGAAATAGATAAACATAGTTTGTCCTCGTGAGCTTAGCTCAGTTGGTATGGACAATGCATAAAATATGCAAGGTCCGGGGTTCGAACCCCGACCACCACCAAAAAAGGAAAGAAATAGATAAACATAGTTTGTTATAATTTGAAAGTCACAATAATTTATATTTATACTTTTAATCAAAATTAAAATTTTATAAAATGCACCGTTCATAATTTACAAACGTTGATATAATAGAAAGTGCGGGGAGTGCCCATCTTTCCACTAGTAGTAGTGTAGTAATAATAATAATAATCTATTCTATAGATATTCTACACTATTTATAACACTATTCATATTATTTTATTTTGTTTCCATATGAATTGTTCTTTTATTTTGCACTTGAATTTTTTTATAATGTTAATCATCTTATTTATAAAATCAATTCTTCACGGAACCTTTTTTATAAGTAACAAAATTTTGTTTAAATTTGCAAATAGCAAAAAATAAATTTTGTTTAATTTTTTTTTTTGAGTAAGGGTTAATAAGAGTAATTGAGAAAAGAGTATAAATGACAAATTATACATTTAAACTATCAAAATGATACTCCATCCGTTCCATTTTAATTGTCGTTTGAGTACCAATTTAGCGTTTCTATTTAACGGTCGTTTTGATATTTTAAGGGTATGATTTTTCAATTATACCATTTGTCAATTACTCTTATCTTTCTTCAATAAAACTAATTAATGTTATATATTTGAAAAATAAAAGTTTTTTTTTTTTGAAAAAAAAAGTTTGTTTTTTTTAAACAAAGTTTGTTTGTATTTTTTTAAAATAAAGTTTGTTTCTTGTTATCTTAAAATTGACAATTATTTATTATGAGTGAGACAAAGAGTGCAAAAGATAGTAACTAACAATTATTTGTTACGAGAGAAAGATAACATAATAAATTTATGGGAAAGAGAAAGTGTGTGCAAAAAAATAGGAATATATTGGTGGATTAAAATAAGGGTATAATAGTAAGTAAAGGTGCAAAAATACACTTTGCTAATTCAATGTTAATATTCCAAAATGACACTTAAAAAGGAACGGAGGAAATAGTTAAATAGGAACGATAAATATGAATTTCATAAAAAATATAGCTTATAATTTACACGTGTTAACACAGTTAAAAAATCGACAGAAACATAGTATAGATAAATAAAGTCAATCAAAATAATGAAATATAAATTTGTTTTAAGTGATATGGACTCAGCTTCTTAATCAGATGATAATAAATTCAATCTTTAGTAGAGTGGGGAGAACCCACCATCCATGACATGTAACAATAAAACAAAGAGAAAAAAAATATTTGTACAATTATTTTGTGACAACTTCTAAACAATTATCTTTCATACTCATATTATGTTCTTACTCTCTTTTGTTTTTTCCCTCTTTATTGTTTTTTTTCAAATACACTCTTTCTATTTTTTTTTTATCAATAAGAAAAAAGTAAACGAAAGTTGTCACTAAATATTTATTCAAATATATTACTCTAAAACAAATAGTTTTGTCCTAAAACAAAAGTCAGTCAAATGTAGTTACAAAAGTTTTCATTCCTCTGCATATTTTATCCTTGCTATAATTATGTTCTGAGTCAAATAAAACAAAAAAAAACCTATATTTGTGTGCTTCAAAATAAAATCCTAACTGTACTTGACGTTATCTAATTTTTCAATTCAATAGTTTTCGTGAGTCAAACAAAAAAAACAATAGTTTTCCTTGACTAATGATGACTCTTTGAATTCCTCCTCTATAAAAAACGAAATACCTACTATCTCTAAACACAATTCTTTAACCCTAGTGAAGAATCACTCCTATCATCATTCATATCATCCATGTCTTCTTCTAGTGAATCCTATTTCATCTATATTGAAGAATCCCAAAACACTATCCCACAAAGTTTTTCTCCACATGAATGTTTCCTCATTAAACTTCATCTCTTTCACTCCACTTCATTCAACCATTATGACTTCCTTATTCCTCGTAACATCTTATGTGATTATGATGAATTTGAATCCGTGGATCGGGATAGTTTTTCCAATACTTTCTTGCGCAATACTTTCTTGTCTGTGGATCTTCCTCAAGAAGTGTTGGAAGAAACCCTACTTCTTATGGGTGAGTACGCTAGGTATATGAACACAGTCAATTTTGAAGGATTTAGAATATTGGAGATGGATGTGTTTGTTGACACAACATCAAATATTAGTGATGATGAGAATGCTATTGCGTCCCTTTCCAAGATGTTGGAGAAGCTTAAAGTGAAAGATGTTGATACTTCTTTTTGTTCAAGGGAACAATGTGCAATTTGTTTGGAGGAATTTTGTGATGGATCAGAAGTACCACACATTATTCGTACCAAGTGTATGCATGTTTTTCATGAACATTGTGTTGCTCGGTGGCTTAAACAATGTAGCTTTCACAATCGTTTATATTCTTGTCCAGTGTGTCGTTCTCAAATTCAATGATCACTTTTTTAGATAATAATTGATGTTTTTACAGCAACTTTTAATAGAATTGATATATATGTGTTTTATTTTTTTAAAAGAATTTTAGTATTTAGAATTTTATCATAATTTAGGTCTTAAAAGTTCATAATGTTCAACACAGCCTGCCCAATTTTTTTATTGAAAAGAATATCTACCTTCTAAGTTCTCTCTTCCTTCTTCTTCATTCACGAAATAACGATGATTTTGTGGTCATTTTTTGACCCATGATTTTGTGGTTTCACATAAAACATGTTTTTCTTTTGTGATTTCGTCATCTAAGGTACTGTTCTCCATCTTGTGTGATATTGTTCGATTTCACGTTTTGTTACTGTGTTTGTATGATTCAGATTGATAGATCAACCTCGACCATTACATATTAAATCAATGACTTAGTCATCAATATTGCATATCCGAAAGATGAGTGTTTCGTTCACTTTCGTTTTGTCACATTATTCCGGTCAAAGTTTTTTATGTAACTGACCGATTCGAATGAATAAATATATTTCTTTTTAGGAAAAGAGAAACCATGAATCAATGTTAAAAATGGTTGATTATCATGAATATCTTTTATACCAATATAAATCTATAACAATAAATAAAGGGAATACATGTTTTTTTTGGGTTTACTTTTTCATTATTCCAGTTATATTCTTAAATAAATTTGCTTTTAAGAATGATATATTGTTGGTGTTATTGAAAAAAGATAAGAATTTTTATTATATTTGTTATACAATAGGTAAAAGATAAACGTAGTCTGTTACTATTTAAAAGTTACAAACATCTTCTTTAAAAAAAGTCACAAACACATATCTATACTATTTATAAAGAAAAAAAAGGCCGTTTTGGACTGACTTTTTTCCTTCCAGTTATATCGTTAAGCAAATTCGACTATAAGAATATTATTTTGTTGGTGTTATTCAAAAAGATAAAAATTTATATTATATTTGTTATATGTTTTTGAAATATATTATATTTGTTACACTGTTTGTATCATTGAAAAAGACAAGCATCGTTTGTTACATTATGAAAGTGCAAAATATCTATTATCTATACCTATAATTTTAATCAAAATCAAATTAATTTTAATAAAAAATTCATAAAAAATATTATTTGTAATTTATACGCATTGACGCAATAAGAAGGACAAATAGACGGGCACAAATTGATTTTCAATTTACTATCTTTTTAATTTTAATAAAAATATAAGATTTTGAGTTTAGAAGGGCACTCCGCGCCCGTCTGTTTGCTCTTGTTATTGCATTAATATTTAATGCATATAAATTACAAACTGTAATTTTTATGAAATTTTGATTAAAATTAATTCTATTTTGATCAAAATTATATGTATAGATAATAAATATTTTGTACTTTCATACTGTAACAAGCTATACTTATCTTTTTCAATGATAGCAACAATATAACAAATATAATATCTTTCAAAAAATATAATATAAATTCTTATTTTTTTTAATGACACCAACAAAATAGCATTCTTATGTCAAATTTACTTTAGAGTATAATTGGAAGGAGAAAAAGGCAGCCCAAAATGGTCTACTTTCTTTATATATAGTATAGAAAAATATAATATAAGTTCTTATCTTTTTTAATGACACCAACAAAATAGCATTCTTATGATCAAATTTCCTTAAGGTTATAATTGGAAGGAGAAAAAGCCAACACAAAACTTATGATAAAATTTGCTTAAGGGTATAATTGATAGGAGAAAAAGGCAGCTCAAAATGGTCTACTTTCTTTATCAATGTTGGCATTTTACTAGAAATGTGTAATTTTAACCTTAAGGAAAAAGATATAGAACAAAGGTGTTACCTAATTATAACATAAAGGATGAAATCGAAAAAACAAAAAGATAAAGATGAAAGTGTTAATTAAAATTAAATTAAGAGACGAAATGTGTAATTTTTCTTTTTTAATTTATATGCACTAGCAAAAAGACGGGCACTTATGTGCCCGTCTTTCCGCTCATTTTACTGCGCTAACGTTTGAAAATTATTAACGATGTTTTTTTTTTATGAAATTTTGATTTTGATTAAAACTAAAAATATAAATGTTTGTTGCTTTCAAGTTATAACAAATCAAACTAATCATGATTATTTATTTCAATGACACAAACAATATAAAAAAAAATAAATCTAAATTCTTGTTTTTAATGACACCAACAACGATCTTTATTATAGAAAAAGTTGTTTAAGGGTATATTTGGGATAATGAAAAAGTAAGTATAAATATACCCATCTAATTTGTTACACTATTTAAATGATAAAGGAAAAATACATATATATATATATATATATATATATATATATTCATATGTGTTTGTTACATTTTTTTAATGTTTACATTTATTCTTATCTATTTGTTACATGTGTTTTTTGTATTCAAAATTAAGGGCATTTTTGGAAAGAAAAAATCCAGCCCAAAAGAGCTGAAAGGGGTAGTTTTATTTATATATAATATAGATTAGCACAAGAGAGAAAAAATGATATATTGTTGTTGATGTGATTCAAAACGATAAAAATTTATATTATATTTGCTATATTTTTGGTATCATTGAAAAAGATTACTAGCGTAATTTATACGCAATGACATCATTGAAAAAGATTATTATAGTGTATTACAATATGAAAATGCAAAATACCTATTATCTATAACTATAATTTAATAAAATCAAAATCAAAATAATATTAATCAAAATTTCATAAAATATATTGTTTGTAATTTATACGCAATATCGAGTCCTTGTGAGTTTAACTCAGTTGATATGGACAATGCATAATATATGCAAGGTCTGGGCTTCAAACCCCGACCACCACAAAAAAAATACACGCAATATCGCAATAAAAAGAACAGATAGAAGGGTACGAAGTACTCATATGAACGCTAGTAAATATATAAGGGGAATACATCTAATTTTTTAGCTGAATTTTTCCTTTCCAATTTTATCCCATCATTTAAACAATTTTAATATTTTTATTTAAATAATTAGTTAAAAAACTAAATAAATCTGATTAAAATAGGAAAAAGCCACAACAATAGGAGGAACAATCAACAACAATTAAAACAATATTGAACACTATAAAAATCATTATTTTTGTTTTGGTTTAACATTATTTTTTCTTCCAGTTTTACCTTTCACTTCATTTTTTATCGTTCTTTGTCAATAAAAACGGAAAGACAGAAGCGTTAGTGTCAGTCTTGATGCTATTATATTCAATTGAAATTTTATGTTTTTCTTATTTTGATGTTGTAAAATAGTGTCGGTCTATAGTTTTCGTAATCATTCCATATGGATATTATGTTTTTTTTTATAAAGGAAGTTCTTTTTTTTTTACGTTTAACAAATTAATTATATACTATAGTTTTTCTTTTTGAAGGAAATTATATATTATACTACTATAGTTGAAGACTAGAGCTTGTCATTTGTCAAAAAGTAAAACTTAGAGAAGAGATAAAAGAAGGTCTAGTCAACAGATTTGTTAGTATACATGTCTATTTTAATATACTCGTATATCTTTAAGACTAGAATTTGACCCTATAGGAAAAAAATGTATACCAGAATTTGACAAATTAAATTATTTTTTAATAATTTTTTAATCAAATTAAATTTATTTAATAGAATAATTAAAATTATTCACAATCTTTGTTTGAAAAGAGCAATCAAATAAAATATACATGTTTTTTTGTTACAAAATAAAATATACGTATTTTTGTTGAAGATGCTTAAAATGGAATATATTATCACAATGAAAGAGATATCCAACAGAAGAAATGCCTAAGAAGACTATTCAGTTTAAAAAAAAAAAAAGCTTAAGAAGGAAAAGAGAGAAAAGCTAAGTTACAACATTAAGACAAAGAAAAGGGTTTTGATTTCAAAAAATTATAGTCGAAATCGAACAAAACATATTTTGATTTAAACCATTAATATGTAATTAGTTTAACCTTTTCTCCTAAAGAATGAACAAGTTCTTGCACCGAAAAAAAAGAATGAATAAGTTCTTCCTTATACCGAGAGTTTCGCCTATTTTTCTCCTTCTAAATAACCTAAACAACTGTAAGCCATATAATGTTGAATGCCAAGCGAATAATTTTAGAGAAATCACCTAAGCCACAAAACTGATTTAGATGATCTATTAATTTCTGTGAATCAGCAGAAGAAATCCGAAAATCAGAGACCAAATATTTTCGTAAAAGCACAAGTGACAAATAAATGATCCATATCTTCGTTGTAACCACAACCTCCTATACATTGTTGATGCACTACATTTTCTCTAGTAGAAACTTGGTTAAAAAGCGAACACCACACAAATAAATACACCTTCAAAGGTACAACCTTTAACCACAGAATATGAATGAAATTTCGGTGACCATTATAATTTAAGTCATGGCCGATTGCATTACTCAAAATATGATAGGATAGGCGCTGCCTCACCGTATATCTATTAGAAGAATGGAACCTCCATATCCACCTATCTTCCTTAGCACCCTGTAAAATAACAGAATATAAAAGTTCCACACACTCTCTCACCAAATCCTCCTCCTAAGCAAACAACCTACAACTCCACTTCCAAGCTTCTCCATCGACTCCCCACCCTAAATTATACATATCAGCAATAGAAACCAATTTATTCTCTGCCAACTCATATAATCTATTAATCCTGGTTGTGAAAGGAACGCTTTCAACCCAATGATCCTTCCAAAAAAGAATAGAAGACCCATCACCCAACACCCTAAATAATATTATTCAATTGCTGCCACCAAACTAATCCTCCTCTTCCCCTAAACCGCAACCTACCCCCTTTCTTCCCATACCTTGCACACAACAGCCGATGCCAAAAACTCTACCTTTCCTCCAACACTCTCCAATACCATTTATAAAGTAAAACTAAGTTAAACTCCTTCAACCTCTGAACCTCCAATCCTCTATCTTCTTTTTTCAAACAAATAGTATCCTATTTAATCCAAGTAATTAAAATAAGAGCTTACTTTATTTTTATTTTTCGACAAATAAGAGCTTATGAAAGTTGATCCACTTTTTGTTTCATATTCTTTTTTTTGAAGAAGGATGTTTCATATTCTTTTCCCTAAACTTTCGAGGGTCTAAGATGTATGTATTTTTAGAAAAAGGGTAGACGATATTTTAAAGTCATTGTAAAATGTAACCAAAAGAAAAAATATTATAACAAAAGAAAAGTCATTGTAATATTTTTTATTTTTTTAAGGTTAAATTAGATATTTGGTCATTTAACATATTTATAATTTTTATTTTGGTCTCGTAATTAGATATATGTCACTAGTGACAAACTAATAGTAATAATGAGGCTATCTTTGCAAATGCATGAGTGATCTGATTGACTTGTCGTCGACTAGATTTGCCTGAAGAGTTATTAAAATACACATTAGACAAACTGTCTACACCATTCATTATACTTCCAAACTCATGTCACTGCTTCCTTTGTGGAAATAATCACTACCTTCTTGGAGTCAAGATGAAATCCGCATTACCCACATATGTACGTAGGCCAACAAAACTAAGGCATTATAGAGATCTAAAGCTTCCCCTACATCCAAGGAGTACAATGGGTGAAAACCTTATTGTATTCGCAAGAAGAAAGTAACCATTTTTATCAGGAATACACATGTCAATCCCCACCGAATTAAGATAAGAAGAGAATGACGCGTCAACATTACGTAATAGCTTGCCCACCTATCATTAATATTTTTTTTATTTTTATTTTAAACGTTTGATCTTTTTATCCAAAAGACAACCATTCGATCATGCATGTCTATTAGATTTATCTGGGCATCACCAATATATATTACCTTTATTTATCTTCTTCCCCTCCTCCTCTTCTTTATATTCATCATCATTTTCATACATTCATAAAAAAAATCCAAACAAACCTGAAAAAGAGATAAATAAAATTCAAAACAATCATCATACATTCATCAAACAAATTCAAGCAAACCTAGAAAAGAAAAATTATTGCTTCATATCCATCTGATTACTGTTCATCACTCGCATTTTTTAATTGGGTAAAAAATGATTTGAAGGTTACACTTAGATTGCAAAATTAATGCTCAATTATTCATATACTTGGTTAGAATCAAGTTTTTGAACAAACAATGAAATTGATGTCTAAATTGATACAATTCAATGTGAATGCCAGTGAGTGCTTTATTGATTATACCGAGCATTGTAATTGAAGGCTTTTTAGAAAAATGTTTAGGCTTGTTTGGTTCCTTAAGTTTTTCTTGTAATTGTTTGTTGAATGGTTTTTCCAAATTTAATTATGTTGGTTAATGTTGGGAAGTGTATGATGAAATGGGGGAACTTCGAATTTATAGGAATGTATTAAGATGGAGAATAAGTGTTTTGTGCAGAGACGGAGATACTAATAAGGTGAATGGATTTCTCCAGAAGATGGAGGAAGAATGATTTGAACATGGCTAAATTATAATATTTTTATCACATTTTTCTAAGTTTGATTGGGTTTGTTTGATGAATGTATTGACATGATTTATGATTTTTTTTAGATCTTTTTATAGTTTCTACTAAGATCATGATGAAGATGAAAAAGTGGAGGAGGGAAGAAGATGAATAAAGATAAAAGAAAAATAGTTGTTTATGGTGCACTACTAAATCTCGTAGACATTCATGATCTCTAATGGTTGTATTCTAGAATTGAGTTTAAAATTGGTCTAAACGTAACAACAATTAGGCATTGAGTTTATCTTAGACACTGAGTTTAAAATTTAATGGAAAATGACTAATTTGTACGGAATTGATATCGAGGGACGACGTAACAACAATTAGTTACGAGATCAAAATGAAAATCATCAATCAGTTAAGGGACGAAATATCTAATGGGTGGCAAAACACAACCTTAAAAGATTTAACATTGTTGCATGTCCATTGATGAATTTGAACCCAAAATCTCTCATTAAACTAGAAGAGATTCCTTATCATCTCATTCAAGTATTCTTGGCTAAAGTCATTTTAAGTTTAAAATCAGACATATATAATATTTTAGACAATAAATAGGAGAAGTGAAATTTTGAAGACAAACCATAAATTATACTCTACCCCTAAACATATTTACTTATTTGACAAAAAAAATTGTCTAAATATATGTTCATTTTTAAATTACTTTATATGTTTATGAAATCTGCTCTTTACCCAACAGAAATTGCTCGCTCCCGATTGAAAATACTAAAATACCCATGCACATGTTAAGTCACACTTGTGTTAAATTTGCGTGAGTTAACTCACGCAAAGTACTGAGCAGACAACTTTAAATGCATTGCAACCAAGTCATTAATGACCCGTAACCTTGACACATTTATAATTGAACCAAATTTCGCCTATTTAACAACACAATCACATAATCGCATGGAAACGATCCAAATTACACAAATTCATCGTTTATCACACAATCACATAATAACGCATAAACGATCCAAATTACACAAATTCGTCATTAATGACGCGTAATCACTTAATCACACTTAATGACACGTAAACGATCCAAATTACACCAATTTGTCCTTAAATTTCGAAAATCACATAATCTCACATAAACGGTAAAAATTACACAAATTCATCGTTAAATTACATAAACACAAATTCATTAAAATTCAACAATACAAACACAAATTCGAACAAATTACACTATTACATGTTAATAAATATTACACTTCAACGGATTGGACATAAAGATGTAAAGTGTTATTTTCAACCATCACGCTAAACATGTAAGCAACGTCGCTATCATCTTCGAGAAGTTGTGTAAAATACACGGTCTTCCAAAAGTCCTTTTCCTTATCATCCCCCAAGTCCACGCATGACACATTTACTATTACATCACATGTTCTTTGATTTGCACCAATATGGATAAAGTATCCCTCAAGTTTTGCCTTCAACTCGTCCAACTTGTCGGTACCTAACCCTCTTTTTCACGGCTGCATAAAGTACATGAAGTTCAACTTGATCTTGTGCATCTTCAGACATGTTTCACTTCACATATTTTTATAATATATATAATATTAGTTACATGTTGGCCACAAATATCCAAATTACATAACCAGCCACCAAAAAATACGTCGGTGTAATACCGCCAAAAAATAGGACGAACACCAATGGACCAAAAAGTGTGATAATCTATCTAACTAGACTAGTGATAGTGCATAATCAACGTCTTCATCCATGACTTCGAAATCTTGCTTTGGTTTTTTCGGAGTTGGAGTGTCACAAATAATAGGATTGTGCTCATTTGTTGGTTTCTTTGGTGGCTTCGGCTCCTTAGACATGAGGTCATTGAAGGCACCTTGTCTATCCGTAAAAGCAAAATGCCATTTCTCCGCCTCATCAATCTTGTTGTTCATCCACTCCGTAAGAGGTGGTGGTAACGGACAATCTTCTTTCAACAAAACATGAAGAAAGTGGCCGGGAATTAAACAAAGTGGTTTCCTCACTATTTTCTCTTGTGAAATAGACGTATTTATACTTCTCCAACTTTGAAATCAAGTATAGCATCGCCGTCTTGTTCTCTCTTTGCCCCTTGCGCCATCTAGTTCGTGCATTGTACACTTAATTGATGATTGTTACACTTTCTTTGTTTTTTTTCCTTCAAATCCGTGAGAATATTCCTAGGCGCCGCCATGATCTTTGTCATGTCGATAACTCTTTGCTTCTCCTCCACTTTTAGTCGACCCACAAGATGGTGGCCGGTTAACTTTGGCGCCAACTCATGGTTGTGAATTCCACAAAGCATTGAAATCCACCAATCTTGTGTATTCTTTTCAAAGAAACATTTCAACCTAAACGAACATTCACATTTCCTTGAGCCCGTGCCATCAAGGTTCGGTTTCTTCCTCGTCTTAGGTGGCTTGTATTCACCACTCCTTTCACATTGCATCGTCAAGTATAACCTTATTAAACTAGATTTGTCTATAGAAATAGTAAATCCGGCCCTTGCCGCTTGTCGACGAACCCAACCAAGTAATTCTTCTCGATCTCTCCATCTTTCATTTGTTGTAAAAAATAACCCGGTGTTTACTTCAATACCACGAACACCGGTAGGTACCGGTTTAGGTTTAGGTTTTTCTTCAAAGTTATCGGTAGGTACCAATTTAGGTTTTCTTGGTTGTGACCAATGTGATCTTGAAAGAGAATTTTGTCTTTAAACTTGATATCTCCATTTGGTTTGACATTGCATGAAGCTACGCCTACGCCGGATGCTTCAATTTTGGCCGGTTTCGGTTTGACGCCATCATCCGCCACATTTTCAACCATATCACTCTATGTCTATTGAATAAAAAAATAACAAGGAAAAAATAAATAAATAACTTGTGCAGAAAGAAAAGAAAGGAAAAAAAGTGGCGCAAAAATTCAAAAACTGGGCATCACTTCAGCGTGACTTAAGTCGCGCTAGTGTTAATTTTCTGCGTGAATTAAGTCACGTAGCCCAGACAGCTGCGTGAGTTAACTCAGGCTAAGCCCTATATTGTAGCTCAAAAAAAAAAAAGACGATCGAAGTAGAAAAACAGGCAAAAACAAATGAATTTTGATGATACATTACCTGATATTTGATGCTTGATGAGCGTAGGAACTTGCTTCTTGACGATTTGCAATGATTTGGAATGAAGATTTTGACCCAAAAAATCGTACTTTTTGGGTGAAAATAGGATATTAATGATGACCGAGTAGTAGTATGACGAATTAAATAAAATGAAGAGATGAATCAACATAAGAATAATAGAGTCGGGAGGCTTAAAATATAAGTTTTAAATAAGTTGGGGAGGTATGGAGTAAAATATAGTGGGATGAGGAGAGAAAAGATCACAACGAGTAACCAATACAAACATAAATAGAAAAATATAGAGGTTAAGGAGTCAGTATTGCTGAATGTGGAAAAGAAAGAAGAAGGGAGTAGAGGAAGAAGAAAACCCTAGTTGCAACAACACCAAGCCAAATAGGAGATTTTGATGGATTCGAGGTAAGGGGGAGAATATCTTCATCTTTAAGGTTTAATTCTCTGTTTTAGGGATGTGGGAATGATGGAGGAGGAGAGCTACTGAAAATGTTGAATGAGGGATATTTTTGTGGTTGAAAGATTAAAATTAAAAGGACGTGAAAAATAATGATAGTAGGAGACATAGGGGAGTTGTTTAAGATAGATAAATATGATACAACACAAGTTCCTCGAATTAGAGATGAACCTAAAACGGCGAAGTAGTTTAAGTAGTAGAAGGAGAAGTCAAAGATATATAGATAGGTAGGTCACGGTGGAGTGGTAACGACGAGAGTAAGCCCTTAGGATATTTAAATGGTCTAATGTGGTAAGTCGATTAAGAGGGTATAAAATATGAAATAGATGAAGCAAAAAAAGACGATGGTATAGGGGGGGGGGGGTTATGAAGTAGGTATTTTCCGCGTAACTGATGAAGTTGACAAGACCCCCCTTAAATCAATAATTAGTTTAGAATTATTGTTAAGTCAAAGAGTAAAGGAGTTATGGCAATTAAAGAACTTAAGATGAATGTTAGATGGTAACGTATAAGGTCTAAAAATGAATAAGGAATATAGAAGTCGAATTTAGATGATCGTAAGCGATGAGAGGGTCGTTAAGACGAAAAGAAAAGGAAGATAAGGAGTTATATATTAAGTCATGAACGATAATAGGAATGATGAAAGCGACGTACAATACGAGAATCGATTAGAGGAGGGAAATAATGAATAGGAAAGAGGATAATGTAATAGTTATAATGCTTGACGATAATAATAACAATCGGTATTCAAGAGAATAAAACCTTGGATTATAATGAAGTCTTAGTGAGGAAATTTGCCAAGGTCGAAAGTAATGATAAGATGATATAATAACTTTAAATTAGATTGAAGTTAAGATTAGAAGAATGGTCGATGTATAAACGACGACGAATCTGAGAACGAGATAATAAGTTATAAAGTTGCGTTAATGAGAAGAATAAGTAAGAAAGAGTTAGTGACGATGGTGAGGAGGAACCTAGTCGTATAGTGAGGAGACACTATATGTAATGATAATGAGTAAGTAAACACCTTAAGAATAAGAATGAGTAAATATGGTATGATATCAGAATAAAGTATTTAGAGAGCCTATAATAGATGAATGAATAACGTATGCCCGTGAGACGAATAATAAAATAAAATAGATGGATGTTACGTAGAATTGATTCGTGCGTAAGGGTTTGATTAATGAAGAGATAAGGTGGTGATGTAAACGGCTGATAAAGACTAATGAAGAGGGATCCTATAAATGTGACACGAGTGGTGACAATTGATATTGTCGTGGTGATTTTCAGAGATCAAGCTATTATTTAGCATTGACTCACAAATTTTATTTCACCACCGAACTTTAATTTTTCCAAGGGAAAGGGGGAAAAGTTCGAATAACCCACTATTTTTAAAGATTTTAGGTTCGGGGGTTAGTTACTTGAAGGGAAGGTGTTAGCACCCTAAATGTCTATAGTATCCTATAGGAACCTCTTGGTTTTATTTATTTCATTGGCTATTTATGTGCTTAAAAGGAAAATTAAGGTGATGAATAAAAAGAAAGAAAAATGTTTTTTTTTTTTTTTTGATTTGGAAAGACAAGTGTCTTTTGCCTACGTATCCGCGAGGGGTCAAAACCACATAGTTCATGGTAAAAATGCTGAATGATTTGTTGGATTTTTTTTATTAATTTTGAAAAGGTTTAGAAATAAAAAAAAAGCCAAATGGTAAAATAAATTTGTTTAGTGTTTTTTATTTTAAAAGAAAAAGATTCAAATATTGTTAAAATGGATTGAAGTTTTGTTTAAGAAAATAAAAGGAAAATCAAGGTTTGTTTAGAAAAGAATTTTTTGTGAATTTTTGATTATTTGAATGTTTTTGTTGTTTTTTTCTACTTAAAGCCTAAAAATAAAGCGCGAGGGATTTTCATAATGACATTGGATCAAAATGACACCCCTTTCCCTTGGATTAAACTAACCTAAATCTTTTGCATTTTTTTTTATACATAAAAGCGGAATAAATAAATAAAAATAAAGACACATGCACAATATTTTCATTTATAGTTACAATGACCTAAATACATTCTAATTGCCAATAAATAAATAACAATAGTAAAAATGTTGATGAAGATGATAAACATAATTAAAATGCAATGAAAAATGAAAATAAAAAATAAAATAAAAACATGCATGAGAAAATAAAAGCAAGGGGTGCAAGCAGTAATAAAGTTGGGGGGGG
>Ga0315914_1003615_pt1 | contig 23441 bp, 22 predicted proteins | sample MpolenodulesMG_FD_203920 | JGI IMG/M metagenome (GOLD analysis project Ga0315914, IMG submission 203920) | Medicago polymorpha root nodule microbial communities from Los Angeles, California, United States - elongated nodules | ecosystem: Host-associated > Plants > Roots > Nodule | place: USA... | reverse complement strand
CAACTTCACTATCTTCCTACTTATATATGCAACAAGTTAGATAAGATGGCAAGGAGTTTCCTTTGGGGGGGGGGGGGGACAATGGACGCTCTCGAACTTACTAATTTAACTCTGATTGGTAAGTTAGTGTGGAACATGCTTCACAATAAAGATAAATTGTTGGTGAAAGTTCTTTCCCATAAATACATGGGCAATACGTCTTTATGGATGAATAAGAAACATAATAAATCATCAATCACTTGGCGCGGTATTCAACATGTCATTACAAATTTTGCTGCAGGATATAGTTTTCGTGTAAGCTCAGGAGACTCATCGATTTGGAATATTGACTGGACACAACTCGGTCCCATTTGTTAACATCGGTGATTCAGTTATGTGTTTGAAGGATGTGTGGGAGGATGGTAGGTGGAACTTGCAAGGTCTTGCCACTATGATACCAACCGATATTGTTCAATATATTCATCAGCTTCCAGCTCCTAATAACTTGGATGTATGACTTCTAGATGCGTGGACTTGGAGACATGCAAAGAAAGGTGAATATACTTGCTCGAGTGGATACTATTGGCTTCTTCAACAAAATAGAAATTGGAATGTGCATTGTAACATGAATTGCCTTTGGCGCCTTAAAGTACCAGCAAAACTTCAGCACTTTGTATGGCTTTGTTTTCATAATGCTCTCCCTATTAGTGCCCGTCGGCATCATTGCAACATGGTAACATCTCCAAACTGCACTCGTTGCTCTTCACCCATAGAGGATATTCTTCACTGTTTACGTGATTGCCCACACTCTAGAGAGCTTTGGCTTCGCTTGAATATGGGGCGCTATAATAATTTTTTCTCTGAATTTGATGTCAAAGTTTGGCTTCATGAGATGACAACGGGTACTTCCTCTATTTTGTTTATTATAGGAGTATGGTATGCTTGGTGTTGGAGAAACAATACTATTTTTGAGGATAAACATTGGCGTATTCAAGATGTGGAGCGAAAGACCTTTTTGTTACACGATGAATGCATTCCTTACCATCCCAATCTTGGTTTGGACCCACACTCATCACGCCTCTTAGCTAATTGGATCCCCCTCTAGAAGGCACACTTAAACTCAATATTGATGGTAGCTTTCTAGAAGATTTGGGTTGTTTAGGTGTTGGTGGTGTTGTCCGCAACCACAATGGAGATTGGATAGCTGGTTTTTCTCACTATGAAGCTGGAGGTGATGCGTTATTAGCTGAGTTACGTGTTATCCAGATAGGGCTTTTATTTTGTAGTCTAAAAGGCTACGTCAGCATTATTTGTGAGAGTGATTGTTTGGAAGCAATTGACTTGATTATTGATGGTCGTGATCATACCTTGCACACTTATGCTATTGTCATCCTTCATATTAGAGATGCTTTACATGGAAATGGTAATATAACATTGGTGCATGTTCTTAGGGAACAAAATATGTGTGCAGATTTTATGGCCAAGGAAGGATCACGTCCAAGGTGCTCTGCTCGCTGGAACTGTCCTCCGCCTGACATGGAATCTCTCATTCTGAGAGATAAGCTTGGAACGTAGTTTTTCCTCTCCCTCTTTTTTCTTTTTTTGCCTCGTTACTTTGTAACACTAAAAAATAAAGAGTACTTTATTTATCAATCTATACTTATTTCTGAATGTGCTCATGTACTAGTACATAATTTTATATTTGTCAAAGATAAAAATTGAAAAATTTACTAGATATCAAAGATAGAGAAATGTTGCATACATGGCATTTAAAAAAAATCTAATAAAATTTATTATGTTGTTTATTAGTTGATCTTTTTTGGCTTTGATCATTGAGACTCAGAAAGTCAAAAAAGAAACCCATAAAAATAAATTTAAAACATCTCAAATTTGTCCCTCCAACCATTGAAACTCAAAAAATCTTTAAACTCGTGAACCCTCAAATCTTTAAACCCAGAAGGCCAGAAGAAAAAAAATCTATCAAACTCATTTCATTTCAACATGAAGTTTTGTGAAGAACCATTGTCAAAATGCAACTGCAATCTCATTCTCTCCTTTCAGATTCTGAATTTGATTACAAACATGGACGGATCCACGAATAGGGCTTGCCAGGCAAGTATTATTATCACTTCTCTAAGCTAAATGCTAGAAATTCCCAAAGACATGAAGCTCTTGTACGGGGTTTAGTGTTTAGATCCATAAATGATATTGAAGGCTAAAATGATGATTTTAATGGGGTTACAATGGAATTGGTCTATTATGGAGAAAGCAAAAGTAACGTAAAAAAGAAAAAAGAGCCCTACAAATACAATCATGAAGTTTGAAGATATCTCCTCTCATACAAACCAATTACTTGATCAGCCACACCCCACATAATGGCCTGTCCAGGTGGGATTCTCATGAGACGAGGTAACAGACCTTTCCATAACGCAAGAAGTCCCTCTTCTGCATATATTGTTCTGACAGCATGGATCATACCCTTGTACTTCACTTCACCTCCCTCTCTACCCTGAGCCATCAACCTTGTTTTCACTACATCAAAGGGACCAGTGCAAATAGGACCTGCTGTCCCTGCAAGGAATCCTGAAATCATCGACTGCCATGGTAGAAGAACTCTACCATCTCCTTCATTTTTCTTCCACAAAAGCACATCAAAAGCATTTTTGGCAGTAAACATGACAGATTGATTTGTTCCATTACGCATTATAGTAGGAGTAACACCAGCCCAAAGCCCACGAAGGCCTTCTTCCTTTATGATCATTCCTGCACAATGCACAGGACCTCTATATTTCAAAAGCTCATGGCTTAGCCCTTTTTGCTGCTGCAATCTTATCTTCACCACCTGCAGAAAAACACAAGGTATATAATACAAGCTTGGGATTCCACATGCCAAGGACAAACTATGCATTGATGTTTGAGATGTTATATGCTAAATAGCCACACAATCTAATGGATTTTACAACCAAAAATAAGTAGCTCGCTAGTGCAATCACTTTAGGCAACTAAAAAAAAAAGCAGTATGTAATCATAGTTACAAGTTGCAACACACAAGATAACTTGTTTCAATAAGCATGTGTATAAGACCTGTCAATTTTATTTTTTTACTTGTAAAGAATAAGAATTCGAACATTATGACGTAATTTGATTCATGTAGCCAACCCCACTAAGTGGGATAAGGCTTTGTTGTCATTGTTGTTGTAAAGAATGAGAATTATTATTTCTCAGATGAGGCTTAGGATACTCTCAATAGATACACTACAAAATGAATTAAACGAGTTATCCTCTGTAGACGATCTAATACTGGCACTGCTTCCCCTTACAATGAAATTGCCCACCCAATAGAGAAGAATAAAATTCGGCTAACTAGGAAGGAACTTTTGAGGATTGAGATGACATCACCATTCTTCCCTTATATCACAAACACACCTTAGAAAAGAAGAAACCTGGATGAGCATTTGGATCTATTGTCAGAGCCTGTAGGTTAGCCCTTAACAGTTGTGTTTCCCAGCTACCAATCTAGACAACGCATCAGTTGCTCAATTTCCGTTTCCGCTTTCATATTCAATTTCGAAATCATATCCCAATATCTAGGACTCTAATTACTGTTATTCACTCCAAAACTCTTTTCCCTAGAAAGTACTGCCTCCATTTATGTACAAGTGTACACAGACAATGATCATGAGTTGCAGTTCATATACATATATCAGTTTTGATTTATCAGAGAAAGTGTGGCTAATAAAAGCTATCGGCTACCCCTGTTGCATCAGAACAACCCCAAAACCTGTACAGTGTATAAGTTTCAATCACAATAGTAACTTGAAATTTTGCATACGCAACAATGGAAATCTGTCATCACTTTGGTGTGTAGTGTTCCAAATATTTTTAATTCCCCTCCCATCATCTAACCTAAAAGCAGATTTATGAATATCGCCTTTTTCATCCTAATCTAAGATCCAACTTGGAGAGTTAGGTAAACCCCCCATAATTCATCTGATAACTCTTCAATACAGGAACAGGGAACCTGTTATGGGTTGAAGTGTGCTAGTGTTGTTCAACGCATTGTAGGAAAACACCAACTCCCATCATATTTCTAGTTTAAATTAATTAATTGAAGTAAAGACTTACACTAGGGGTATAAGCCAACTGCTAACATATCCTGCATAAAATTGTCAATTTCATCCTTCCGGTGATGTGGGTGGGTAACAGTATGGCTTGAGATGGGGAATCTTAGATCCCTTTATGACCATAGTTGCAAGGTCAAAACATCTATGTGGATGCAATTTTACTGCCCCTACGAATAAATCCTCATATTCCTTTAAATCCAATAGTTCTTCTAATACCTCTATTCCATTTCGCACAATACAATCATCTCAAACTTCAATAAAGTAACCTGTAGTCTCTCTTCACAACTCCTTCATCATGCATGTAAGGAATCAACAGTTCAGGATAAAAGTGGATCTCTCCTAATTTCCACCACCTGATCATTAACTTGTACCCATCAACGTATACTTTTTGAAATTGGCATGAATATCTCCTACCCCCTCCACCTACTCATAGCCCAACACTACATCAAACTTTTTGAAACCCTGAATGACATTTTAATTGGAGGTTTTCTACTTTGTCACTGTATATCCCCTCCTCTTAATTATATAACCATACTCAAACTCTACGGCATACTCTAGGGTCCGTTATGGCAGGACGAGACCAAACTTGATTGTGTTAATTCAAATTTAATTTAATTTAATGATACATTTGTTGCATTTGACCTTCTACATAGAGTTCAAAGGGTCATGCATAGCAATGTCATGTCTGCTAGGTCTATAAATGTTATGTTTACAAGGATTGATTTTGTCATGCAAAAAGGTCTAGCGGCGCAGCTTGTTGTCCGCTTGCCTTTTGTTCATGTGTAATTAATAATACTCTTATATAAATGTTACCAATAATAAGCTATAACCAACCAGTGATTGCATTGCATATATAAAAAGTAAAATAAAGATGTAAAAGCTACCTCAAATGGTGTGACAATGACAACGGCCTCAAGAACCCCAGCACCAAATCCAGAAAGAAGACGGCCATGATTACTAATCTTCCCGGTCTGAGAATCCTTAAATGCTGACTGAAGTACTGCATTTGAACCCATACGAAGGGTATACTTCAAAGTCAAATGTGTAGCAAAAGGTGTTAAACCCTTCCATAAAGCACGTACACCTTCTGATCGTACAATTGTGGTACCACAATGAGCAATTCCCTTGTAATTCCCAGACCTATCAAGCTGCAATCTGGTCTTGATGACATCAATTGGTTGCAGACAAGCAGCCTCCATAACCCCTCCGAGGGATCCAGAGATTGCCTTCATGTAGGGTGGAATGGATTTCTTACTGTTATCTTGCTGCTGCGCAACTTGTTGATTCATGGTTCCTTCAATACATAAAGTTGATAGTAAAGAAAATTGATTCATAAAAAATGGGGCATTATTGATACAAATTCAGTGCAGTGAAAGAAATACCTGTTCTACCGAAGGCAATGACGGACTTGGAAGGAACACGGCGGCGCTACGCTAGGTGATTACTTACGCCGTTGCTATTGGGTCGGGTCGGGTCGCTACTAGGTGCTGGGGGAATGGATTCTCTCAGGTTCCCTCAACTGATAGAGTGTTGCCAGCGCTATCGTAGTAGATTCTCTCAATTCAGAAAAATAAACATAAAATCTCTAAAACATGTCAAAATCATTTTTATTTTAATCCGTAACAAACAGATCTTTTATGAAAAAATCAGAATTTATATTGCGTTTGTTAACCGTAATAAAAATTATTTTTTTAACCAAACACATTTAGTTAAAATCTATTCTCTCCCCTCCCCTCCCCTCCCCTCCCATATCTTCCATCTTCTTTAGAGGTTTGTCTTCAAAAACAGTGCAGCACCATTTGGCAACAACTACTACTTTATCATTTGTTGGTTTACCGTTGAGTAATAAGAGGTCCTTCAGAAAATTTACGCAACAAAGATTCTGCTATAACATTTCTCTGATTGGCAAATTGATCTTAAGTTTTTCCAGGAGATAAATTAAAATTTACTTTACTTTTGTCATTCACCTGAATTTTTTTTGTACAAACCTTCTAACTTTAAAGTCATTTATTCGGTCTGATTTTATTTTATTTTATTTAAGAGAAATTATAGCTTTATTATAATACATATGATAAATATATTTGGTAAAATGATATATATATATATATATATATATATATATATATATATATATTAAGACGTCAAAATGAAATATATTGAAGTAAATCAAAAAGTCATTTCAACACAAGTTGTGCCTGAGAAACTATAAAGAGTTTACAAAGAGGCAAATTTAATGATAACAAAAAAGAGAAAAACAAAGGAAGAGTGTTATTTGAACAACCATTTGGTTGACAATTTTTGGGATAACCATAATTTATAAAGAAAAAGTTGGTATTTGCACGAAAACCAAAGCAATAAAGAGATAAAATAAAAAATAATGTGAGTATAAAAGAGAAAGTTGTCATAAAATAGATGTTCAAATATCATTTCTCAAAACAAAACTGAGTAACAACAACATAGAGTTGTGAAAATGACTGAACCTCCAAAAAAACAAAAGTTAATTAAAATCAAATGTAGCATATTTTAAATTGAGCCACAAAAAGTTTAAAGTTTAACCTTCTCACATAAATAATGCAGTTGTTCTTCCTTCTGAAAATTTCTCTTATTTCTTTCTTTTCAAATTATCCACCCTATTGAAATTCAAATAGTACTCGAAATCAATTGAATATGTTAGAAACAACCACCTAATCCTTCGAAATGCTTAAAATGATCAACGAGAAAACCATAAAACACTGTCTTGAACCCAAGCCAAGTAACCACCAACGACCATAATCTTCCGAAAAAAATCACAGATAAATGGTCTGTCTTCATTCATTTTTATTTTATTTTTGACAAAACATCTTCATTCATATTTAGACCCACGCCACATGTATAAAAAGACATACAAATACTTGTTAACAAAAAAGTCATACAAATATATTGATAAAATAACATATGATAGAATTTATTGGCTGGATTACAAATATTTATACACCCACCCAGTTATAGACAGCTCAAACAAGTCCCATCGTTCGCCGACAATCTCTAGCATTGAATAATTTTTTGTTTTATACAATTTTTGGGTACAAAATGTTATTTTGGTATTTTTGACAACATATACGTGGAACAAAAAGTTATGATGTGGTTTGATGAGGACAAAAATATTAGTTTTTGTCATGTCCCTTGCCTCTAATTTGTCATATACCTGAAACAGTTTTACAAATCAAACATCAGACAACTGAAGTTGTTCTGTCATGTCCTTCATTTTTTAGCAAATAAACACACTTAATCACAAAACAATATTTTGTCAAATAACTGTATACATAAATCATAAAATAAACATCACTTTTTACATAAGAGCAAGGTCGTAGTGAATTTTCATTATATTTCAAATGGATTCAATTCAATACGAGTAAGAGTCCTAATATTTTCTCAGCTGCTTGCCATTAACCAAATGCAGATTAGAAACGGTGGTCATCCGTGAAACTAAGGATTGCCCAATTAGAGTTTTTCAGATGAATGTATATATTTTCTTAATTAAGTTTTGATTAATGTTGTTGCAACAACTATTGAAGCAGACATGTGAAGAATAGTTCACATGTCAACAACATTTATAACCTACACAAGGGATAGAAAGAATCCATGAAACAAATTCAACAAACCAAGATATTCTGAACATGAAATTGAGTTTGGACTTTGGTGTGATTACTAAAATATGCTCCAAATTTTACAGTGAAAATTATGAAGACAACGATCATTTTTTTTTTATTTAAGACAACGATCGTTAAACAATCTATTTGATTTTTTGACAAATTAAACAACCTATTTGATAAAATTGTATAAAACCGTCCTTTGCACATCTCAGGAGTTTAATAATTAATGTCAAATTCTATCTTCTTTCTAATATTGTTCGTTCCTGTGTTAATAGGCTTCACAATGAACCTGGGTAATAGAGACAGAAAATATAAAAAATTCTGTTATTATTTTTAATATTAAAAGATAAAATTAAATTCAATGATTGGGATAATTTTCTTTTTAAGTCATGATTGAAGTCATTCAACTATTGAAAGAGTAGTGATATTTTGACAACCATTTTGGTACAACCTTTGAGACAACTTTGTTGTTCTCTCTTTTTATTGGTCAAGAACAATAGAGAAAGAAGAAGGAAAAGAGAAAATAAAAACATAACGTAAGTATGAAAGAGAAAGTTGTACAAAAATTTTGTACTAAAATGGTTGGACAAATATCATTTCTCCTATTGAAAATAGTAACTAAAAATGTTCAGTTTACCTTTTTAGACTAACTAGTTGCTCGAAACAAATTTCAGTGTTTTAAAATGATTTTTTTGGTAAGCAATTTTTAAATTATTGTTGTTGCTGTTACAATTATTAAATATAGTTACGATTGGTGTGGTGGTGTCCTGTCTAACCTTCAGTGGTCTTACTCAAACATATTATAAGGAATATGGTGATTGGTGCCAAAATGAAATACTAGTAAATGATGGATCAAAATGTTCTTAAATGGGTGCAACTAGTGTAAGCAAAAAAAATTATATCCGAGTAAGCACCTTTTTCTTCTTTTGTCTTAAACTTTTTATATGTGGTTTTAATTGAATTTGAGAATTACTAAGTTAATCGAACGGGGAGATTTGACGTTGAAAGTCTGATTTTTTTAGCCATTAAATTACTAAAAAAATATTTGGAATAAAAGATAAAATAGAGTGAAAGTAATAATATTATTTTTTCACAAATTTGTAATAGAATCTTCATTCCTTCACGGCGAAAAATATTCTTGTCCACTTTAAGCAAACACTTGATTGTCGAGTAGATATTTCGTATTCCATTAAATTACGGGACAATAATTATCCGCATCTCAATCAAATAAAATGAAGTTACATTTTTGAACCATGGCAAACATTATACATCGCATATAAAGCTGGTTTTGTCATTTTATGCGACAGCATTAACATTGCACATATTCTTCAACGCTTGTTCAATTCAAACCTTTCACTCTAGCCACAAAACCCATGAAGGCATGACCACTACTTTTTCTTTTGTGTAGGAGTTTTATTTACTTTATTTGCCTAATCTTTCTTTTAATAAGAAATCAGCCTATATACTCCCCACTTAATTGTATACATCAATCAATTTGTGATAACCAATATCTATCCACTATTTATATCTATATATTTTTCACATTTACTGATCAGAAATGAAAGTCACTGTAAAATATTTAGAGGATATATGTAGTTACCAACTTCAATTGAACATATAGTAACCACTCTACATGAGTTATGTTATTAAGAGTTGTGTTATTCGAACATCTATTTATACGATTATTTTTTAGACAATTAAATTTTCACATAGTTGTCATAAAAATTGTCAAAAAATGGTTGTCCAAATATTATTTCTCTTATCTTAATTTATTTTTTTATGCTAACCTTCGAGTTTTCGAAAAAAAATCCCTGATTGTATGAAGTGCAACAAGTAAGTATAGCGGCTACACTTACCAACATTAATTGTGGGTTTAAAATCTCAACACACCTAACTAATAAAACAGGTTAAACATTCCAATTCATTTTACCGTCCTTAGTATAACTTGATCAATAATTGTTTAAGTAAAAATCATGTTATTTTAAATTTATTACACTAACTAATTAATTTATCTTGGTGGATATTTGTGGGGCCCAGAGTAATAAGGAAATTAAAGAAAGAAAGCACGTTGATTAAGGCTTAGCACCTACTTTTGTTAGCAATGACAATGAACATGGAAGGTATAGTAGCGGTGGTGTTTGAGATATTAATAAATTAAAGAAAGAAGTAAAAAATAATAAAGAGCAAAGCTTTATTATCTTTATGAAGATGAATGTCCAGTGTGTAGAAACAAACAACATGATCCAAAAAAAGAAAACAAAGATGGCGCAAACACATACTACATGATTTTTCTGTCTTCACAACAAGTAACGCTTTTTGCGCTTCATTCATCTTTTATGTAACAAAATCTTCATTAGAGTTATTCATTATTCCTTCATAATTTGTGAGTTTCTTTCATCTTTTTCTTTCTTTCTAAAATCACTTGCATTGGACTTTTAGCATAATTTGTTTCTATGATTGTTGAATTTAGTTGCTGTTTTCTTATTTTTGCTGGTAATTTCTTCTTTTTTGTTTTCTGGGTGGGAGGGTTCAGGGTAGTTTCAAAAATAATTCACCTGAAAAAGCTTAAAAATTCTGTCTTTTTTTATGAAAGTTTTCTTAATCTTTGGTTTTTGACTTCTGGGGTGGTGGGGTGGAAGTGAAATTGATCTCTGAGATGAGATCTGAGTGGGGTTGATTTGTAGAGATAATAACAATGAGCAAATTTGGCATGTAATCTTTTTGTTGAAGAGATCATTGTTGTTAGGAATTTGTAGTGAGGAGATAGAAATTTGGTTCAAGTAGAGTGAACTTGTTGTTGATGTTGGTTTGTGGTTTGGGACAAGAGACTTGAGATCTAGGCACTTGTTGGGTTGTGCGTTATTGATGCCTAATTAAGGAGCTACTTAGATCTAACCAAACATAAAGTTACCTTGAATAGAAATCCTATGTTTGTTTGTACTTATCAAATGATTTTTTTTGGATATCCATGTTATAGATAAGAAGTATCCACATATCAATTGTCGTTTAACAATGACTAATCTTTGTTGGGGAACCTATTGGACACTCGTGGGTTCTCCCCTCCCAATTAAGTTTTCTCCATTCACAAGACTCGGAGATCGAATATCAAAGGATTTTATAACATAATAAGGGCATCTATGCATATGGCATAGTGATTGTGTCACAATTTTTTAGGGGGGGAGGAGATGGAGTGAGTTGTGAGTGAGGTGATTGGAAATGGAGAATTTCTTCCATGGTTAAGTCAATACTTGATAGACTATTTTGAAAAGACTTGAGAACTAATTTGAATTTGCTTCTAAGTTCTAACTCTTGAGAGTGTTTATGGTTTTTCATTTGTGAATAAATCTTTAAAAACTTACAGGTGTTGGCCTTGTAGAAGTTCAATGAGAGAGTTTCTGAAAAAATTGAGACACAAAAGTAATAATAACTTGATATTAGAAGTTATTACATATAATACTCTTAGTTATTGTGTATATTTTTTATTTTATTTTTTGTATTTCTTTCTCTATACTCCCTCCGGTCTCAAATGTAAGAAACTTTCCACTTTTTAGATTCATTCAATAAATTATGTATGTGGTCCTTATTATAGATCACATACATCATTTATTGAATGAATTTAAAAAGTGAAAAGTTTCTTACATTTGAGACCGTAGGGAGTATGTGTTTGCGGAGTTTATCCAAATTGGCTCTAAGCTTCACTTATCCCTTCTCTAAATCATGACACGATGTGAACTAACTTTTATTTCAACTGACTTGGTGATGTTTTGTTTGTTCTAATGACATGTTATTAGTTTAAACTTTATCATGTTGATTGTTGACTTGATCCCCCAATAGTGTTGAAAATGTGCATTTCAATTATCGACTGTCCATTTCTTTGCAGCTTGGATATGGTGACTTTGGAGCTTGAAACCGAGGATGTAAGCTCAGATATATACCTTTCACTGGGGCTTAAAGATTTGGATAAAGGAGTTGGAGTTCCGCGGGTTTTGTCACTTCTCTCATCCCTTCTTGAGAGATCAGTTCAGAAAAATGAAATGCTATTAGAGACAGAACATATAGAAGACATTGTTACAGTATTTCATGGTTTAAGTGCACCTACTTTGAGTCTTCGCAAGTACATTGATCGTATCTTTAAGTACTCAGGTTGCAGCCCGTCCTGTTTTGTTGTGGCACACATATATGTGGATAGATTGCTTCAGAACACGGAGATCAAATTGACCTCACTTAATGTGCACCGGCTTCTGATAACCAGCATTATGCTAGCAGCAAAGTTTATGGATGACGCGTAAGTGCAAGTTTGGAATTGAATAAAATGCACATCAATATCTCACTGTTACTATTTGTTTTTTCTAATGATTGATATCATTATTTTGATGCTGTGTCTAATGTTTATATATTTGTGGGCCATATATTGTAAAAACTATATCAGTATATGACTGCTCTATCTGGTTGACAATGACAACCAAAATTTTAAATTACGGCTGAGGACAACCTTAGCAGTATTAAAATATGTTGATTCAAATGATCAATTTGACATTTTGATTAGCTTTCATCTTATTTTTTTCAAACCGTGAACATTGTTATCTATTTGGTTTTGCAGATTCTTCAACAATGCTTACTATGCTAGAGTTGGAGGAGTAAAGACATGTGAATTGAACAGATTGGAAATGAGTTTTTTGTTTGGTATAGATTTTAGACTTCAGGTTAGTGTAGACACATTTCATAAATATTGTTGGCAATTGGAGGACGAAGGTCTAGAAACACTTCAAATTGAAAGGCCAATGCAGGCTTGTAGAATTAAAGAAAGTTGGTCAAACAAAGATGACCCTTCATGTGCTTCCACAATTGCAAGATGGTAGTGTACAAGCACCACACAATGTATCATTTCTGTTCCACAATTAAATGAATTCAAAGAAAAAAAATTGCTACATACACGTCGTTAGTAATTCAACCATATTTTTTTAAGGACACTTTTGTGGTTTGTTCTACTTCCATTTCTCTGTAGCTTTTTCTGTTTCTTTCTTCCTGCTTTGCCCTTGTTTGTAATTGCAATCATGTAATTGAGTAGAGATTGTGATGAAACTTTCATCCCTTGCGGTTTGTTTTGGTTTCTTATAGTATATGTAGTTGTTACACAGTCTTCCTTGAAAGCAATATATCATTTGATATTTTTCTGAATAGGAAAATGAATTGATAAACAATTTGTTACTCTTCCACGCAAAGCATAAATTCTATAACTTCTTGAGGAAAGGCACACGGTTGTTGAGATGCATCATGCTAGTTCAATTCAATTCATCATAACACTATAATAATGTTAGTATTATAATAATGTTGGTATGGTGCATACAAAATCCTATGGTACAACACTTGTATACAGACACGTGTTACAACAGACCAAAAAATAATTACATGATAATAACAAGAGGCATCTATTGCTTCAAATCATTTGTCTAGTGAGCCTCGAATCTTCATAGAAGGTTCATGACACCATTCGCAGTCATAGTATATCAGTATACAGGGTTGAGTTCTGTAGTCTGCACCTGAATATCTCTAGCGTAATTTTCAGCTCAAGCATCAGAGTCTTGCTTCTAGGTAAACATCTGACTTCACCTAGGAGGCCTCTCCAACGAAGTCCAACCAAACCTACCTTTTCTAAAATCTGACAGGACACGGTATGCTGCTTGATGAACATCTCCATTGAACAAATGAAGCGCAAGCTTCTCTATGAATCTACAATTGGGTAAATACATGATATCAAATTAAGAAGAAATTACGGATAAATTAAGAGACATTAGCACTGTTGGAAATCTAAACTCCAAATACAAGACCAGTAAATAAAATAAAATTACGAAGAAAAAAAATCACTGACATACATTTTACCACATTCACTGTCTACACGAAACTTGTATCGTTTACAAAGTGCATCTCGACCTGCATTGAACAAAGGCTGAGAATTATAAGTTTTTGAACATTGAGATAAGGAAGCTGTTATTTTTTATTAACCGAAATATGATTCTAAGGGAAGCATGCCATGATGATACATACCTACTGCTGGAAGCTTTGTAAGCATCTGAACAAGAATTGCAGCAACATCAGCCACATCATAAGACCTCTCTCCTATGTCATCACATATGGCAAGTTTTATAGCTGCTGACTGATCACTGATTCGCATTGGAAGTATCCCAGGAGAATCCAGCAATTCAAGATCTTTCCCAAATCGAACCCACCTTTCATATTAACGAAATAATACAATAAATCATGTACTCAGTATGTTATTAGAGATCCACCATTGTTTCTTGCTTGAGCTCAGAACTCTAGCTAGAAATAAATTAACTGTGATAAACTTTTGCAGGAAACTGATTTCGACACTACTAACACGTAACAGAACATATCACCGTTAAATTCTTCCTCTGTTGAGAATACATAAAACCTTAGAAACTAGATTTTCAAAAGAACTTGCCACCGTTTTATCTGGAAAGGGAAGCATAGGAAGAAACCGAAAAGCTAATGAACAGCTAGTATTTTTTATAATTGGTTTTCACAAATAAACCCAAGTCAATTATACATTTTTCACTCTGAGCGTAACCTAAAATAAATAAAATACTCCCTCCGTCCCAATTTATAAGCAAAAAACACAAATTCACACTTACTAAGAAAACAAAAATATGGTAGTTTGAGGTATAATTTTTTGTGTTATTCTTGGAATAAGTTTTATGGAAAGATGTAAAAACAATTCTTATTGGTTAATGATTATGGAGAGAATAGAAAAGAGAACAAATTGAATGCAGTTTGCATTTAATTTTACTTTGGAAAAGATGATTTTTTTGAAATAATATAATAATAACATAAAAGTTGGTCTTTTTTGCTTATATTTTGGGACAAAGAAAATGTGATTTTTTTGCTTATAATTTAGGACGGAGGGAGTACTAAACATGGAAAACGAACACAATTCCTGGAATGTTAACTTGGTCAAATAAATTGATTAATCGACTTACGTTGGCAACAAAATCTTTTTGACACTGTTACCACTTAAAACAAAATAAACCAGCATTGGCTTTCCTCTGTTGAGATCAAGAAAAACCCCAGAAGTTACATTTTTCGGCCTAGGGATTTTATTTTTCCGCTGAATATCAAGAGACAGGTTGCGTCCATTAGGACTTAAAGTCCGTTCAAATTTTTTGATGTTTTAGTTGTGTGTGGGGGAGGGGTGTTCATGATAACATTATGGGCATGTTTAAAACCAAAAACAGGCCAAGTACAGTTCAAGATTCAACAGTACCAACATTAGCGTCAGGAAACAAGTAAAACAAACTACTAATAAAGTCATTACAATTAGAAATGTTATGTTTCCGAAGATATTTAAGGAAATAAAATGAATAAATTACCTCAAGTCTCTTGTAACTCCTGGTCTTGGAGCTGCTGGGCACATTCTTCTCTTTAACAAACGGTTGATCAGAGATGATTTTCCCACATTGGGGTATCCAACTATTCCAGCTCGAACCTATTCAATAGTATCATGAAATCACCATTATATAATAATGATAACAATAATATTTTGAGAAACATTTGTGTATTAAATGCAATGATTTGTAAACAATTAAAGGAAAAAATTTTAAGTTTCTGAAGTTCATGACCACATCTACTTCCATAGTAGTACAAAATAATGCACATTAACAAAATAACAGTTGGAATAGAATTATGAAACAAAAGATGATGTAACATGAATAATTTATTCAAAATCTAATATTAGCCAGGATAACTCGATTATATGCATAGCTTATATTTTGTACAGCTAATTGATAAGCTGATAAAGCCTTTATTTTGTACATAAGAAATGCAAGACAGGCACAAGAGAGAGATTGTAAAAAGAAATCAGCAAAATATTATTTTCGTTGCATCATGTACAGAACAGCAAGTGAAATTTATTAAAAGAAACGAGAAAATCTTAAGATTTAGCTGCAGGAAAGTTCTAGGGATAAATTTAGCTGCAAAATCATACATTTCCTTATTCCTAGAGATGGAAAAGTAGTCCTTTTAAGACAAAATTGAGTTGCAGAAACTAGTATATCCCTACAGAAATAAGTTATTTCTTTCTCCAATAAACGATATGTTTCCTTATTCTTAGATATAGAAAAGTAATCCTATTATCATAAAATTAGCACAGGAAAGCGGAAAAGAAAAAGAAAAAAAATCACAAATTCACAATTGGTTTGCAATTGCTAGAAGCAACCTACCGGACGAGGAAGTAGTCCTTTGGCTCTCCGTTTAACATTTACATCAGCTGCTAATTCCTTTGCTAACCGGCCTAGCTTCAATGTGCCCTGTACATAAAGCATAGGATCAGATATGTTGAACAAAGGATCTTGAGAACACGGAGAGGTGGAGGAGAAAAGATCTTGTTTGGATACCAACCATTCCAAGCTGCCCATTGGAGAAGACAACCTTTGTTCCATGCCTAGTAAAATACTCTGCCCAAGCATTTCGATCTGCAGTTGATATCATGTCTTCTCTATTTAAAACCAAAATTCTCTTTTTATTACCAAGCCATAGATCCATCTACAAAAGCAGGAGTAACAACTTAATGAAAAATTAAGAGGTATCATCGTAGAACAAATGGCCTAACCACTGTATTTGGATGCACTGATATTTTATGCCCAATAAAGAAGCATTCCTTGACATCCATAAATTTTTTAAACATTGAATTGGACAAACAATTATTACTTATGAAACAAATATTGTGGAAAATGACATAACACCGATGGAGTGTTTGAAAGATCTTATCTAATAACTAAGCGTTTGTTGGAAAAAAAAACTTACGAAAATGGCTTATAGATAGCTTATGAAGATGGCTTAAGATAGCTTTATACAAGCACTTATATGATAAACAATTGTTGAATAGGTGTTTAAGTTGATTACCCAAACATCTCCTGGATGATAAAATGTACCAATCAGGTAACGAAACCAAGATCAATGATAGGGAATTAGATACCAAAAGAATTGAATCAAATACAAATTAGTTAAAACAACGAGTACAAAGCAGTGCTGTGAAATAACAGCATTTGCGGCACTACAACGCCAAAGCATAGCTGAATTTGAACAAACCGCTATTATCAGCGATCCACTATAGACAACATTGGTACATGGAATAAAGGTATTCACCGGAACTGAACATTTTTGGTGTTAACTTACCTGTGGATGACTTGTGGACAACGGAATTCGCCCGTCTCGTACCTCTATAACAACATCCATCAACTTAAGCTGTTCCTTCAGTTCCTTTTCTGCTTTTGCAATATGACCAGGAAACCACTGTCCAATACCAAGGAGTAATCAGCACTCAAAGTTTTGCAATGAAGCAACAACCATCAGACACATAAAGTCCACATACTAAATACCTGCACAGGTCGTAAAACCTTTGTCCAGTGATAAAGATCAGTGTCAAGACCAGTCCAAAGATCGGTCCCGGTCCCGGTCCCTCCTTCGGAACCATCAAATGCATTGTTGCCAATTATCTACAAATTGAGTGCGTTGACATTAGAAGCAGTAACATTGCTAATGATCTAACGGTTATGATTAATTTTTTTTTAGTGAACTGACATTGTATATTAATTAATTCCAATAAACAGAACTCAAATTAGGATTTAATTTATAAATACCGACAGTGTAAAACTTTTTTATACATGCATCCAATTAAAAGACTTCAGGATGCTCATTGGATGTAAGTGTAAAACTATTTTACGCTGACAGTGCATCTTCGATTTTGTCTGAATTGTGGGTTTGGGTATATTATATAGAATTACAAGCTTGGATTTCGAATTACACAAGAATGAAGGAACAAATGAAATTCAATTTCGGGTTACCTGAATGGTGGGAGATTGGGGTTGGAGGGTTGGTGTGGCAGCGAGAGGTGAAGTGGAAAACCTGCTACAGCGGGTGGGAAGAAATTGCGGAGAAATTGAAATTGGTGGAGATGGAGAATTTGGAAGCCATAAGCAAGATGATGATGATAGTTGAAATTGAACACTCATCACCATGTTATTGCTGCTGCTACTACTCAACTCTTGAGTTTCTGCTTATTGCTTCCTGTTCCAACAAAATTCAAGGGAAGATGCTCAAAATATACATTTCATACTATATCTATCCACGAAATCAAAGGTAACTTCAACTTTTTTCGATTATTTTTTATCTTTTCTTTTGTTCCGTAAAAATTGTAAGCATTGTTTAGTATTTGGGCTAATTTTATCTTGTGAGCTTTTGGGTTTGACATAAATATTTGGATTTTTTTATTTGTCAAAAAAAACATATATATATATATTTGGATTTTTTTTTTTTGCATGTGCAAGAAATTTATAAGTAAATAAATAAGTTATATAAGAAAGAAATGTTAAAAAAAAATAGTGCATATTTGAAATATTTGTTGTACGTTCATCTTTCATAAAATGTTATTACCACTTCTATGAGTAAAGGTTTTATATGCATTGTTATTAATCTCTAGTTGAAATGTCAAAGGTTTGATGAAACTAGGATAATATACATGATAAATTTTATGTTAAAAAATAAAAATCAACTTTCAAAGTTTCAACGTTTTGATTGTTCAATTTTCAAAATAAAATTTCATCTTTAAACTTTTTTTTTAGGTGAAACTTCATAGCACTTGTTTTGTTGACATCTATCTATTTTGTTACAAAATTGCATTTGTATTCTTTTAACTTAATTTTTAGATAATTGGTCATTTACCTTTTTTTTAAATCATTTTTCTCATTTTGGTCTTTTTCCCTATGGACTTTCAAACTACAAATCTAATATTCAAATGCAAACATGGAAATAGATTTGAAGACTGAAAGCTCGCAAAGAAACAGAACCATAGATTTAAAAAGAGAACATACTTGCCTAAGTTGTAACACTTGATTCATGCTGTTTTGTCATGTGTTTTTCATTCAGCCTCTTTTGACTGTCTAAAGATTTAAAAAGAGAACAAATTTGCCTCAAGTTGTTGCACTTGATTCATGATGTTTTGTCAATGTAGATAGCTGTTTCTTAATATACAAGTAATACAGTAGCAGGCTAGCAGCTTGTTATGTAAATAAGAAACCAAGAGTAACAACAACACTTGAGCATATCACGTAATGAGAATATACAAATGTAGTGCACTTTATCATCGATTATAACCACCGATAATTTTAAGACCAAAACCAGCATTCACAAGCCTAAAGAAAGACCAAACTATCTTGATACTCAGCCAAATATATAAATATGATTACTTCAAGAGAATTGACATTTCTACTGTCAAAATAACATGAAGTACAGTTCCGGACCCTTGTAATTGTTCTAAAATATAATGACTTTCCCTATCAATCAACTATATATTTGAAAAACTACAAAATCACGGTGCTCCTGTGCAATTGGACAGAAGCTACACTCGTGCATTCAGCACATGACAATGCAGAAGCAAACATGCTAAGGTTGTTACCAAAGAATGACATGCAAATGTCCTTGTAATTAACTCAACACCTACAGCTTTGTACACTTTCATCCTTCCTCAAGCAGAGATTAAAAATCTAAGGATCCGCACGACAGCATGAGTTAGCCAAATGAGGATGGGTAAGAAGAGTTGAGAAGAATTTGTGAATGTCTGGTACAATGCAATGAAGAAAGCGACGGTACCTGCATGTTAAGATTGAGAAAATAAAAATGTGGTCAATGCAATTTACAGTAGAAGTACTATTCAAGTTGTAAAAAGAGTAACATAACATACCATGGTTTGGTACTCAGATTATCAAATTGCTCCAGGACAAAGAGTATGCACGCATATCTTAACGATGTAGCATTAAAAGTGTCTGACATCACATACATCTGTGAAACATTTTCCACAGAAATATCCTACAAGAATAATTTAACAGTGTTAAATTAAACCATAAAAAATTCAACACAAATAAAAGCAACTGAAACTCAAGTCGTGGCCTACCTCAGAAATAGCATATTCGCAAAGACTCTTAAGACCATCAAGAAGATATTGATCTGCAGCTTTAAGGAGGTCCGGAGCAAGATCTAAATCAATATCTACTGCTCCAGTGTATATATACCTAAAATTTTAACAGAAAATCAGTTCAAACATAGAGCCCTATTATAGAAACGTCAAAATGTTATATAAAAGGGACACTGCCAAAATACCTCATCATCAACTCAAAGACATCCCATTTAATATTTGGAATCTCTATATTTTTGGCTTCCTTTTCCTGCATTATACATTGTAAGACATTACTAAGGATATTTACACTTAATTCCAAAAGATCCATTCCTATTTTAATTGCAAATTGAGAGGCTTTCAAATTTTCCACAATGCATGTGGGGCAAGAAAATTAGTACCACTTAGCCTATTAAAGATGCCAAGCAAAGAACTGCCATCACAATCAACGTTATACTTGAACATTTGCAAAAGAAAGGTGCTAGTTACAGCTAATGGATGCATAAAATTTGAAAGCCAGTGCCAGGAACGTTTTAAGTGTAAGACCAGTGCCAGGATACGTAAAATTAAACGAAGACTTGAAACAAGTTGAATGATTAGTTACTTACCCGATAGCCCCCATCAAACATTGCACGAAATGTATCAGAAGAAGAAAGTAGACAAACTCTATGAGCATAGAAGCTTTTGCCTGAAGAAGGGAGAACAGACTGAATTAGTACATAAATTAGAATCAATATGAATACAACCAAAAAAATTGACAGAAAACAATAACAAACTGTGGCAGCTTATGTACCTTCAACAATGAATGTGACATCAGAAAGTTTAGGATTGTTTACATATTGCTCACCCAAGTAAACCTACATACAACACAGAACAAAGATCTCATTTTCCATTCTCATCCCCGTAATATATAGAAAATAGAATATGAACAACTCAATTTCAAAGACAAGGAGTTCAAACTTCAATTGAATTGTGCAATTATGGTAACTTAGAACAAATGCTTCAACAAGTGAAGAACAAAAAACCAAACTAGATGTGATGAGCCCATTGGAGACATAAAACGCTAAATACCTGGGGAGTTGGTGATGTAGGAGCAGGATCAACAATAGAGGAACACATGTCTTTCGTAGCCATTGTGTGAAGCGCTGCTGAAGCATCACCTTTCTGCTTTGGGTTTGTAGATTGGAGAAGATTCAACAGCAGTTCTAATCCTGAAGATTTAGCAGCATAGCGATTAGAAACACTTTCTAAGTACTGCCAGAGAGGTGGACAAAAAAAGTAAATTTTAAAGTTTGTTACCATTATTGTCAATAAATATAGTTTTACGATCGCCAGGGGAACATAAATGTGCAAGAGCAAGAGCTACACGTATTTGAAGATCCTTTTCCCCAGTGCGCATAAGATATAACATGTGTTTTAGTACCTGCAAAAGAGAAATTGATAGAATAATCAAAACCAATAATGTAAGCAACAGGACAAGGATTGAGTAGGCTGATAATTTGGGAGAAAACTTACCCGCCCTTGCATCTTCTCTTCCAACCTTTTTAACGTCTTTGTTACACACTCTTGAGTAGGCTGCAAGTCAAACAACAATGATAATGAAACTAAATTGATCTTAAATTAGTGAGAAGAGGTTCTATTACCTTGAGAAACAAACAACTAAATTATCATTCCAGAGAAGAAATGACAGAAAATCAAATGTGAACATATTGTAGTACTGTACTACAAAGAGCAAATGAACGTACTTGAGCATTGAAATGTCCATCATGCAGTTTTTGAAAACCGCCAGCCTTAATTATAACCGCAACATTGTCCTGTCATACAAAGCCGTTATGTCAGAGGCAGCATATCACCAGGCATCAATGATTAATAAAGGGACACATACTATGTTGACCGAGTAAAGAACAAGGAAACTAACTTCACCTCATTATCAGCCAGACCATAGAGAGCAAAAGCTGCGTTGTGTTGAACAGAACCATTCTTTGTGTCAAGAAGATCAAGCAGAGGCTCTATACCTCCGTTATAAGCAATACCAGCTTGATTGTGTGAATCCTAACATGAATTATTATATAAAAATTTAGGGTTGATTTCGATAAATTGATGCCTGCATGCAGATAAATACTGGTTGCAAAGTGATAATCACCTGTGCCAACCTCCCAAGTGCAAAAGTTGACATTTCCCTAAGCTGTAAATCTGAAGACTTAAGCATCTCGATTAAGGGGTTTATAGCCCCTCTTTGGGCAATGTGAATCTGCATGAACCAAGTATGAGGATCAATAAGAGAATTCCACACATGACAAGCATATCGCATTGTAAATTTGCAAAACACAATCTAACCAACCTTGCAATCTGAATCCGTTGTAGCAAATTGACCAATTAAAAGAGCTGCTTCTCTTCGGCTCTCCAAACAGCAGGAGCTATCATTGATATCATAGATTTGTTGAGATACAGGCGTATTAAATGATTAATATACAAGTAATAGCTTACTAGCACAAAGCAGCTATAATGTTTGCTAAATAAATCATATTTCCTAGTCCTATGGATTGCTTTAAGAGAAAGAGAAAAAAAAATATGTATGTCACCTTAGTAAGCAAATAACTGGCTGTAAAGCCCCAGCCAGAAGAACTTCTCTCTTAATTTCTGGCGAAGAATGGACCAGATTTCCAATCACGCCAACCTACAAAAAAAAAAGGCTCATTCAGCTTGTTCTTGTAGCTTGGAACTCTGTATAAAGCAAAATTTAATATAACGGGTTATATGAATTCATTTGTGTCTAACCGCTTCATAATGTATCAAGGAATCTTCTGATCCAAGCATTAGTACAAGAGTTGGCAACGCATTGCACTCAATAATCTGCAATTTTCATTCTTGTAAGCAACTATACCAAAAGAATCCACCATAGTATTAGTAAGTTCCTGTGAAAAATAAAGTACCTGATTTTTATTCTCAGCATTTTGAAATGCGAGAGTCCGTAAAGCACCTGCAGCTGCTCTCTGTACCTTTGTATCATTGAATTCAAGCAATTCAACAAGGGGAGGGATACCACCCTCCAACCTGAACATAGCATCTATTTTAGAATAGGGAATATATTATACATAGCATACATATCTAAGGTGTTAGAATTTGGAAAAACCTGACAAGGGTCTTGATGTTGGTATTTTCATGGGCAAGGCTGGTTATTGCGTCAGCTGCTCTCCTAAGAAGACCAGAAAACAGTGTTTGAGAAATTACAGGGCTTTTGGGTCTCTTTAACAACTCTACGAGATAGGACAAGGCTCCAGCATCAACAATGAGTCGTTGATACTCTGGCTGTTTGAACATAAAGATCAGCATAAATAAAACCCAAGTTAATATACTTCATCATGTACAAAAATCTGAATTAATCATTAAAAAAAGAGAAAAATGGATACTTAAAAACATAATTATCTTCCTCAAAACAATGGCCGCAGTGTTACACAGTTCAAAAGGTCTAATATTGAAATGGAATGCACAATCCATGGTGAATCAAAATTAAGACGAAACTTAACCTAATTAATCAAAAATTCATCACATAATTGAGATTATACAAAAAGAATAATGTAATTACTTTGACAGCGAGGAGACCAAGGATGAACGCACACTCCTTCTCCATATCATACTTATAAGAATCGGCATCACAATCTCCGGCCGTCACCAGAATCTCCACCAGAACAGGAACAGCACCGTATTTGACTATAACATCAACAATATCCTCTACACAAAAAA
>Ga0315914_1003614_pt1 | contig 23444 bp, 15 predicted proteins | sample MpolenodulesMG_FD_203920 | JGI IMG/M metagenome (GOLD analysis project Ga0315914, IMG submission 203920) | Medicago polymorpha root nodule microbial communities from Los Angeles, California, United States - elongated nodules | ecosystem: Host-associated > Plants > Roots > Nodule | place: USA... | reverse complement strand
CTCTTTCCTCTCCACTAGTGGTTGGAGCAACTGGTATAGCTTACCCCCTAGAAATAGTGTTAGGTTCTTATGTAATAAGATTATAAATAGTTTTAGCTTCTTATGTAAAAAGCTTCAACATTTGTAATGTATTATTCATATATTAATAAAATGACTTCCTTTTATCTTTGTGTTCTTTTTATTTCTGTTTTATATATTCATATTTGCAGTTATTTTACAAATTTGAAAGCTTAAAATGAAAACATTCTGGAAAATGATCTTTCCGAATTTTAAAATCTGGAAAACATTAACAACTCATTCCGGAAAACTAAATCCAGACTAGGGGTAAAAGTGCAAAAAAAAAAAAGGCGCGCAAGGAAAGACATAGGGTGAGAAAAGTAAAACTCTATTTAGTATAGGATAGAATTGGTAGCAAGATCCCTATTTTGCATTTTGGTTCGTGAAGAATTGTTTCAAAGTGGACTGTGTAGCAACATCAATTACACATTTGGTTACACGTAATGAAATGATCTCAACCGTCGATCTAAAAAGATAAAATGAAGGCAAAAAACATGCACAAAATCATATCTAATATTTTTCATACAACAACATTCAAGTTTTATCCCACTAATTGAGGGTCGGTACATGAATCAAATAGTGTCATATTATTCTATCATCAACCCTATTTGAATCAAACTCATTAATCTTTAATTTAAATATTTCATAATTTATCTTATAGTTTTTCTAGATCTTTCTCTACCTATTACAAACTAACCATCCTCCATTTGATATACTCCTTATTAAAATCTACATGTTTGTCTTGTCTTCTCTTCTCTCTATGTGTCCAAACCACTTAGGTTTTCCAAGATCTTTTATATATAATATTTTTCATGATCACATAAAATTTGAAAAGCATGCACAACATGTTTCTTCTGGACAAAAAATCAGGAGTTAAGCGTAATAAAAACAAATTAAAACAATACTTTGACTTCTAAAAACTACCATAACCATAAACTAAAAATTCTCAAAACAAATCCAACAAAATGGATTCTATTTAGTCAACATTACAAAAATCGTTTCAAACAATAATATAGTACCGCATTATAGAATCCTAATAACATACAAATACATCATCGGGGTTGTTCATGAATAACATTCATCATTCCACTAGCTCAGGGCCAAAATTTTACTTCGAAAGGTTGAATTGATAAAAAGGAACAAGAACATACAGACGTAAGAAAGTTATAAGTTTCATCCAAACGGTTTTAAGACATTGCCAAAGTTTTATAAGAATAGCAGTCCTTGAATTCAATGATCAAATAATCTAACACCATATTCCAGTGCCATGCCTACTACTTTATAGGTTTTTGCCTTTTTTGTATGTTAGCTACCATTTTATGGAGAGCGGTAATTTCAAAGTCCTTTTTTCTCAACTGTTCCCTCGATGATTCAATCTCCGCTTCACTTTCTTTCAATCGTTGGTTCAGTGCTTCAATCTCTTTCAAGTGGGCATCCTTTTCAATTTCATGATCCACTTTTATTTCCTTGGAATCATCCACTTGTAAGTCCTTTTTCCTCAACTGTTCTCTCAATGATTCAATCTCCAACTCACTCTCTTTCAATCGTTGATTCAGTGTTTCAATCTCTTTCAAGTAGGCATCCTTTTCAACTTCAGGATCCATTTTTACTTTCTTCTTCTCGGGAACATCAACCATCTCACCCTCTGGTAAATCTCTCTTAGATGGCATTTTTTTGTGGTGATCATCAATTCCCATTTTCCGAACAAATAAACTGACACTCATGCCCATACTCAGCCGACATGTGACAAGTTTCTGCAGACGCCCATTTGAGTCCTACGCAAAGTAATGCACAACACTGGTTTGAGATTGATCAAAAAAGGGGGCGCAGCATGCCCAAAAGGGATTAACTATGCTTCAGTGGTTTAAAACTATAACATCAATTTATGATAAGAAACTTGGTATAGAAAAAAGTATATCCGTTTTTTTGAACGGGCATAAGGATGAGTTATTTTTCCGTCAGATTTTGGAAGGAGAATTACAGAGATGTCTAACTCTAACCCTTTAAACATTTATATAGAAATAGAAAATATGGATTCAAGTATTGTGGTAGTGAATGGAATTCACATTTATGTATTTCTTTCCCTCAGCTAATCAACAAACGAACTTCGTGATACCAAATAGCAGGCATTGAGCATTGTATATTGTATATGTACCTTTGTTTGGCTGCCTTGGACATTTTCATATGCATCATGTGCCTCTCGTTGGTTCTTAAAAATAGCTAAGGCAGAATACTTATCTCCTTGACCGTTTCTGGAAGGCTGAAGCAAATTTTACAATAGATCAGAACCCATACAACAAAAATAGCCCAGTGACTGAATGTCAACAGGAGTACCGAAGGATAAATTTTAAAGTCCTCAAATTGAAGACATTGTTATTCCAATAATTACGGATGAACCTCTTCCTCATAACAGTGGAATGCTTAAAGGACATACTGATATACTATACCTTCCGTTCTATTGTGAAGTCTCCAGGAACAATTTCGTGTAGTGCTTCAGTGTTCACAGTGGTTGGTATTCTGTGAATAAGCAGCTTCGACATCTCACTTTCTGAAACCTAAAATGAGAGAACAGCAAACAATGATGACAATAGTTACCAACCAGTTTAACTGTATAACTACAACTCGGTACTGAAAAAAGTATACAATACAATGACTTACAGGCTCTTGAACCAATGTTAATGGAAATGGCTTATCAACACCGTGTTTGATCTTTGCAAGAACAAGTTTCATTGTTGCACATGCATCATCTAGACAATCATGCGAAGCACCCTTTTTCCGAACTTCATAGCCCAAAACAGACTGTTACAAAGATAAACAGTGAATTTTCAATCAGTATATGCTACATTCATCTTTCATTTATCTTACCTCCGTAATTTGCTTGTGAGTTTGTATAGTGTAATGTTTTAAATTCCAAAGAGTAGACAAGCACAAATGTACAATAAACAGACTTCATTCAAAATAACAGAGTGTAACGAAATTCCTCCAAAGGAATAACTATATGACCACAACTCATAATAATAATTCATAAAGTAGATGGTGCGTAATACAGAATCATAATATTCGCATTGCAGGTAAATAATTTGCTACTTGCCTGACACAAACTATTCAACGAAGGTCTCCTGTGAATAGAGCCATCCAAGGGTTGGAAGATGTATGCAGTGTCGACCACTCTAACATAATCAAGCTTCAGCACTGCAAATGAATGTAATTAGTAAATAAAATGAAACCAGAAAAGATAAGTAAAAAACAACGGAATGCTCTTCATCTACAACGAAATTAGCAGTAGGCCATTCAAAGACAGCCAAACAAAATGTTCATGACACTTACCACGTAGATCATTATATAAACTGTGTCCAACTAATATAGTTCCATTGGATAACAACTTCTTCATCGATTTCTACAATAGTACAACACACTCCTTCATTAAGCATTTGAAAGGAAGATAAAGGAAAACTACAAAATGAAACACAAAATTACCTGTATATCAGCTAAGGAGCAAGTCACCGTCTCTAGATCTTGAGCAGTGACACCGGTAATCTCTGTTTTGTAGTCTTTGATTGCTTTCTCCGGTTTAACAAGTTTGTGTAATTTGACCTGAAAAGTTCTGAAATCATCTATCTACACCCCGAAAAGAAATTGTTTCGTTTGAACAGAAGCTCAATGCCTCAATCTTTGGGCAGGTAGGGAAGAAGGGGAACAACGAGTCACCAAGTAAAAGGAAGAACCATCATTAAATTATATTACCTCTAAATTGTGATCTACAACACAGACTTTGACCAAAGCTTCAGTCCCATCTTCACAGAGAACCATTTCACAATCAACAGCAACCATTGTGGTAGATCTTATCCCCTTGGCCTTTTTCTTAAGGTTTATCACTAACCATCCCTTCATTTTCCACGGCAAAAAAGTGACATAAATAATTGATAAGCAAAAGCCTTGTATGACTAATAATTGACAGAACCCGTATGCTTATAAACTGTAGCAGACCATCACTAAATAAATTAACTAAAGCAAATCATATAGCAAAAGGTGTCAGGATAATGAAAAACTCAATTCTAAACATGACCAATTGAGAAATCAAGGACAATGACAGTAGCATATTTCAAAATAAAATCAAGCTCATGCTAGGGGTGGGAATAGGCCAGGCCGGCCTACAGGGGCCTACGGCCTGGCCTATATAAAACCTGGCCTGACCTGTTTATAAAAAGGCCAGTTTCAGGCTTTTTTCAAAGCATATATAGTTTAAAAGGCCAGGCTCAGGCTAATGAAATAGCTTATTAGGCCTAACAGGCCGGCCTATATATTTTCACTAAGCACAAGCTTTTGGGCCTTATAATACGGTTCCTTTTTTATGGGCTTCAGACGCTGTAAGCCTGCAACACTCTTTGAACTCTCACATATAAATACAATCCTAAAGTGAAAAAACCCTAGCAGCCGTTCCTCTCTCTTATTCTCTTTTCAACTATTTCTTCTCCTCTCTGTTCTAAAATTTTGAAAGGCTATAAAACTACTCAAATCATGAAGTAATATCCTTTTCTTCTTTCTCTCTTTTTCTTTTAGTTTTCCCTTTACGATTGCTGATCTTTGCTTTTCAATTTTTTTTCACAGATCTGTGCGTGTATTACAATGACAACAAAGATATTCCCTTGACATGTTTTCAATCCAAGATCTTTGTGAAATCCGAGGCATGAAGGTCTTATTACACTCTCTACCAGATCTACTCATTTTGATCTGAATACCCACTGTTGTAACTTACTGTTTATTTGAACGTTTATTTATATCTTGTAATGTATCATGCCTTACTACTGTAAATGTAAATTTTGAATAGGTAGATATGGTTTAATGTGAATGGAACTTTTTAACAAGATGTAGAAACATCCTACGACACTGGATTGAAATTTTTGTTTCCAAAGTCAGTGAATGTTAATTGCTCTATCAATATCAAAAGCTATTAGTTTTTTTTTTTTTATCTTTATTCTAAACAAAAGTTGTTTTTGTTATATTTTTTATTATATACATAAAATGTGCCCTATCGTACAAAATCTATGTAGTTTTAATTGAAAGGATGTTCTTCAAGTTTAAATTGTCTTGAAATATTTTATGAATTCACGCTTTTACTAATATAAAAAGTTGCAAAAGCCAAGCCATAGTAAAAAAGTTTTTTTTTAATGAATAGTTTCTTGAATTCAAGTGTTTTTTGAAATTGGGAAAAAAACATTAAAATGGACATTATTTCATAATGGTTATAAAAAAAAGTTTTAGAAATAAAATAGGCCAATAAATAGGCTACCAGGCCAGGCCAGGCTTTTAAAAAGGTCAGGCCAGGCCAAAAAAATAGGCCTGTCAAAGCCTGGACTGGCCTGGCCTATTACTCCTACCATTCCATATCTATCAATATTTAAGAGGTAACACACAGATCAAAAAATAATAAATTGTATATCTTTGGACTAAAATATCCTCATTTAATTTCCCGTTTTCCTAATATTTATTGTTAATTGCATTATAGATTGCTAAGGCCTCTCTCCTAACAGAGGCTACAGTTGAAAAAAAAGACACTAATTAGACATGAATTCTAAAACATCAATAGTTTTGAGATGAAAAAAAAATCTATAGATATGGAATAGAATGGATAATAACAGCATCTAAAATTCCTGAAAAAAAATGAAGGGTTTGATAAATTTCATCCACAGACAATGGTGGCGCTTTTTTATATGTGCACTGCAATAAAAAAAGGTGCATATTGACATGCTCATTTTATTATACATTTCTTATTAAAAGCAATAGCAAAAGCACGAGTGGCTAATTTATATATCGAGATGTTTATGCATCCGTATGAAAAAGTAATTTCAATTTTTCTGAACCATTTCATTTTCAAGCACTGAAAATATGAGCAATGAAATATCAATAATTGCCATAAGCTTTATTAAAGAAAATAAGACCATGTTTTTTTTTAGCTTTTTAAAAAAAAAAACCATGTTATCCTTCAAAAAAAAAGACCATGTTTTTTTTAAGGTCCGCTTTTTTCTGTGTTATTTTCTGAAGCCTTCTGTTATATTCTATCTTTCTCGAGGCACTTTCTATCCTTGACATATTTATGACTATTTCACAAGTCAAGAAGTTCACATTAGGCAGTGTGTCTATAAATTCAACAAGGACTGGTTACCATTTTGAATGCACATAGGCTGACCAGAAAATAGGAGATCAGAGTTAATCATAACAAACCTTATCAATAGATGGCAACGAATAATCCATTGGATACATAGGGTGCTGGAGAGTTACTTGGACTAGCCTCTGTGATGCCAAAAGTTACGGTTAGAAAAACATAGTAGGATCATCAATAAAAGCAGAATATTAATTAAGATTTTTTAACTAATTAACTTTGAAAATCATGTAAATCCCATCATCAGTCACAAGCACATAGTAGGAAGCGTAAAAAATAATTGGCAGCAGAAAGTAATATTAGAAGATGGCTTTGCTAAATCTAAGAGATTATGCATCAGACAATTATCAGTCGTGGTCTCTTGAATTTTAGGTTCTACATTCAAATTTGGTTGCAGCAACAAGACATATTCAACTTGTAAGTCAACTTTTATATGGCAGGAAAGCAACAATTTGTAAAAATTATAACAATGGAACTAGGAATTTTAAAGATAATGCATCAGGTACAATGGAACTAATAATGAAAAAGTGGCGGCCATTATAAAATTTAATAAAAAATGTTGAATCCTTAAGGATGGTGAAGTAAGAAAGCCAAAGACACATGCAGCCGGGTATGGCTTTAAGGGGAAGGAAAATAAGACCTCGAAAAAATACACAGAAAACAAAATGCTCAATATTTGAGTCAAAACTGGTAAAATCTAGAAATACTTGTCAATTATTGGTACTATAACTGGTAAAATATAGAAAGGATGGTTCAAGTGCAAAAATTATTATAACTGGTAAAATATAGAAAAGATGGTTCAAGTGCAAAAATTATCATGATCTCCAACATAACAATCATTATGAAAACATACCTGCTCAGGGGAATCGTGAGATCTATCTTTCAGTCGCTCTAATGTGTATTGATTTGAATGATGCCGCATGATGTTGCCAAAAAACTGAGCACAAGAAGAAAATGAGTAAGACTGATCTGGAGGGTTATTAACTTTATCTTTAGGAAAGGATATAAATCAGGAGGGCTTTTAACTTTATATTTAGGGAAGGATATAAATGACTTACCTTCAAATCCTCATCTGTTGAGAATGTCTTTAGAAATGCAGCCAAAACCTCATGGGACCTCTTTGATGGATCGCTCATACCTGCCCCAAATTTTTTATCATTACTGTTCAGGAATTCCTTCCAGTCTCCCATTTTACCCTTCATGCCTTTCTTTTGTACCAATTTTACAATATCAACCAACACCTACGCACATTAAAGTATTAGTTTGCCGGGGTTAAGGAGAAAACTAGACCGGAAAAACAAAAGATTAACAAAGGTGTGAGATTTCATTCATCTAAACCAGCAGGTTTATACATCAAAAACTATCAGAACGAATCAACATAAGTGTAACTGTGCAAGAAACAATTATTACATCCTTATTGACATTTATTATACCCTAGTTTTTTCCCTGAGATATGATTATCCAAAATACACTTTGAATCTTGATTTGCTACTAATCTGATTTGAACTAGGTAAACCCACTTACGGAGACAAAACTGCCATTGTTTTCAGGGTTTTAAATTCTGATTGAAGCCGCAGTTGCAAGTGTGCTGCAATTTCTTGAATTGCAGAAAATTGTGAACAAATGTAGCCACAATTACGGTCATGATGCTGGTGCAATAGCTTCTAAAACTTTTATATTGAAGTTGCAAACCGTAATTCAATATATGTTCTCTTGAACCCAATACCTTGTTCAAAGGGGGGAAAACACCTTATCACTAGAACCAGAACTCAGTGATAAAAAATACAATTTAATGTGTTTTTGTTTATTTAAGATTCAGCACCTAAAATATTCAAATGAATGCATAACAGTACCGTGGCAGGACATAATGACATAGTTTTATTCATATAGCTAACTCCAGTTAGTGAGAAAAGTCCTTTCCGTTTCAGTTGTTTATCTATAAAATCTCTTTCCCCTTACAATGTCAAAGGTTCAAAATCAAAGATATTGATTGCATTTCAAAAACAAAACAAAACAAAAGGTTTACAAAAACATATTCAATCTGTGACACTCATGGCTAAAGTTCAACTGAAAGTCTTCGCTGATCACTTTTAAAAACTTGAGTCATTTCAAGATTTTGTACTATGGGTGCTACCCCAACTCTCTCTCTATTGTTGTCATTTCAAATCCTATCTTGTCTAGTCTTGCGACACATCTCCGCTACGTTTATTTTATTCTCGTATTGGTTCTTAACCGCCCAACACTCTAAAGAAGCAATAAAATGGGATGCATTTGCAACCGAATAGAACAAAGAAGCAATTGCAAAACAAAGCAGATACTGTAGGATAAGAAAGTTACCTTCTTTTCCGCGGTGTCAATCTTCTCATCCATATCGAATTGAGGTAAGAATAAACAAAACCTGATCATACAAGTAAAGTAGTCAATATGAGTCCAACTAACCCCACTTCTAACTCATCACTAAATTGGTTGACTTAACTTCTGTCAATTTATAACTAAGGGCCTGTTTAGACTGGCTTATTTGAGCTATCTACGAGCATAAGTTTTGTGAGACTGTTTGGGATAATTTATGAAATCAGCTTATGGCAATTTTCATAAGCTTTTTTTTGTAACTTATTTTCACAAGTTCTCCAATCTAGCTTATGAAAACAACTTATAGCATATACATATACCAAAACAATTCAACGTAGTTATATCCTTTGCTATAAAAATCGCTTTCCAATATCAGTGGGGAAATATTTTGTGTAAAATGATTAAATAATACAAAATTTAATAAGAGGCCGAAAATTACAACAGGTTTACAAATCAACACCAAGGTTGCTTCTACCAAACAGAAACAAAACAACATTTGTTGAAGACTTTCAGAACAGCACAACAAAACCAGCAAAAGACTTTCAGAAGTTATATTAAAAGTGGTTGTAGCAATCAAAATTACAAAGTAAATGCTCTATTTTCCATTTGTTGAAAATGAGGTAAAATTAACGAAACCCTAAAAGTTAAAATGAATTTCAATTTAAGTACTGCAATGACTATCTTAATTCAATTTCAATATCCTGGTTCAATTGCTCTCACTGCTACTATCAAGTAATTTGAGTTCAAAAACTGACCTAAAAGAGAAGAGGAGAGCGACGGCGCAAGACTGGTGTCTGGTGGTTGTTTGTAGGGTTCGTGTGATTTGCTGAGAGAGACGGCGCAGCAATTTCAACCCTTTGAGTTTTCATTTTCAATTCAATCCTATTTGAAGGTTTAATGACTCAATATTTTATTTTATTTTATTTTTATTTTAATTAATTTTGGTCAAAGTAGTCTTGCAGATAAAAATTCAGATTTAAGGTAAATAACTAGTTGTCATAAATTTCAACTTCAATTCAATATATATTATGCAATTTTCCTACCAATCGAGTTAAATTTAAGCAGAAAAAAAACTTAGAAATTTTAGTATGAACCATCTTGACAAATGGTCCACCATTGACTAGCACTTAATTTTTTATTTTTTTAAATTCTAAAGACGGTAAACGGCGTCTCTTAGTAGTAGATGTTAGTGGTGCTTTTCAATTCTACAATAAAAATAGTGACGTAATTGATATCAATTTGATTAAAACAACATCAAATAAATATGTAGCTTATACTGAACTTGACATCAATCAAGTCATTGTCTTAGTCGTAAATGTGAGAAAAAAGTACATTGACATCTTTAAAGATAAACAACTAATTTGATAAAGACCCTTCAAAAGTTGGACCAAGTGGTAAAGAATTTGGACTTCTTAAACATGTAGTTAGGGGTTCGATTCGTGTTTTATATGTATGGAAAAAATGCAGTTGAGAGGTGAGAACCCACCTTATATATTTTATAGATTCACGACAATAAAAGTTCATACCAATACCTTAATAACAAAAAAAAAAAATTTGGCCAAAAACGAAAAACCAGCTGTAAGAAGGTACTAATCGAGATATATTGTGCATTGAAAAAAATGTTCGTGCAATCCACGTGAAAACTTTTCGTTCCATATAGCAATACTCTTTTATATTTGTTGTAATTTTTATTATATTCTAGGCTTAATTTGGTTCATTGGTACCATAACTAATTTTTGTTTTTATATTAATCTCCTAACTCGTAAAACCAACGTTTTGATTCCTTATGTTTGTCTGAAGTTATTTAAATAAATCTTTGTCCGTTAACTTTAACTTAAAATGTCTAGAGTGGAATACAAACAATGTTGGTCTACCATAGACTTTATTAATTCTTTTAATTTTAACTGTTTGATCTTTTTTTTTTTTTATCAAAACGTGATTGTTGGATCGTGAAAGTCCATTGTATCTTATGGTATATAATCAATAGCTATTTTTTTTTCTTCCATTTCTTTATCTTATTCCTTCATCTTCTTCCTCATCTTCATACAACTTCATCATCAACCTTCGTAAAAAATCCAGAAAAATAATCCAAACAAAAAACATGACTTAAATCTCAACAACAACAACTTCTCAATAACTCAACTTCAAGAACACATTCCTTCTTCAATTTCTCAACTTCTTCCAGAAGATTTTATGGGAGATGTTTTACATCTTTTGGGCAATCATCATTTAATCTTATTTTTCTCATTGAAGTGCTCTTAGGGCATTTTGGATTTGAATTTTTTCTTGTTCTTGTTTCTTATACCAACAAGTGGTCTTGAGGTATTGTTTAAATAATTAAAATAGATGAATTTTATATAAAAAATTACGTACTTTTGATTTTAATAAATGTTTAACTTATATTTTTGAAATAAAATTTCTTTTTATAAATTCTTTAACAATATCTTTAGGACATTTGTTAGCATAATCATAATTTTTTCATGCTTGATTCATATCACTTGGTACGAGTGTGGTTCACATTATGTTTTATCGAGGGAATTCCAAGCTAAACAATCATCGTGCATTTATTCCTACACATTTCTTATTAGGTTTATTACTTTGTTAACTTGTGAAATAACTTTGATATGAAAGAAAAAAAACCTTGATTAGTAGTCTTATGTAAATCCTCTTTAATTTTATTTTTTTATAGAAATATATAATGGTTGAGGTTTGAATGCGAAGTGAAAATTCATTGTAATATGCAAGGACGAAGATTCAAACACTAAATTCCACACTTATTAATTTTAATGATGAAATTCTAGACATCATGCTACTTGGTTAATTCTTTTGTTAGAAATAACTTATATTTTCTGAAACATAGGAATCAAAATATGTATGTTGATTGAGTTTTTTTATTTTTTTATTTTTTTTTATAGAAATAACTAATAAACAAACTAATTCAAAGTTTAAATGCCGGATCACGATTCAATGGATAATAATTGATCTCGCATTAAACTTTGAATTATGTCATTTCTTATTTGTCCCTTTAATTATTTTTTTTTATGAAGCTTAAAGCACCAAGCCTTATTGTTTAATAATACAAATGCACCAAACATTACTGATGAAATACTTACCAAATCAAACACACACTTTTATTCATTTCTCACCTAATCTCTCTTTCTTTCCACCCACACCTTCCGACTCGCACCTACTCAAGTCTCAAACCCTAGAAATAAAATAAAAAAGAAAGCCTCACTATCTCTTCGCAAACCCACTTCTATTTAAACAAAATAACATCCACTCAAACTCAAACCATAAAAACTCTCGAATCCTCTTTTTTTTTTTTTTTTCTTTTTTCCCCCTACAAACCCAAAACAAGAAGAAAAAAAAACTCAAACCCATAAAAATAAAAACTGAAAAATTATCAGCATTGTTAAACTTCTCAAAATAGGAGGTTCTTTAAAACGAGCGAGAAAAGGTAGGCTCTGTAACAATCAACTTTCCTTCCCTCTCTTAATAACAAAATTTTCAAATTCAATGATAAATACGACGAGTTATTATTTTATTAATTAATGGAAAAATTCTTTTATTTTCTCTTTTTTTATTTCTAGCTTGCTTGTTTATATGTCGCTTTGATTCTAATTATTTTTTATTTCTGCTTTCATACATGTACTTTTTTATTTTTTTTATTTTGTGTTAATGTTATTTTGAATCTTTGATAAAAATTAAATTATACAACTTTTGATTTTGATATTTTTTCTTCTTCTTATAATAAGGAGCAATGGGAGTATGTTTTTCTCTTGACGAGGCAGAGAACACAACACCGTTCAAGCTGCGAAAAGAAGGTAAGGCGTGCAATGACCTTTGAAGCTTGACAACACATTTGTAGATCGACCAGCCTTTGGACATGAGTGGAGTTAAAAACAGGTAGTGAACACTGATGTCTATATCTATGTTTTGTTCTTCACAATAACATAAATACAGATTCAAGCTTTTAATTTGCTTGGTTGGTATATTTTTTTACGCATTATGTTTTAGTTTTTCAAAATGATTGAAAACTTGAAATTTTCGTTTTCTAGGACAAATTATGTTTTGGGAATTTTAGTGTTTGGATTTTTTGTTTTGAAAAGCTCACATACTTGCAACGTAATTCAAAAAACTATATGAGGGGGAAGAATCTAAGAAATAACAAATGAAAATAAATAAAAGTGAAAAAGGTAAAATAAAAGTTGAAAAATTTAGCTTTTTACCACTCTCTCCATTCCTAATTTTTTTACTTTATATGTTGGGATCGATAGTAATAAAAGTTATTTCTTTTCTTTCTCAATTTGTATTCTTTTTATCAAAAGAAAATGAAAGACAAAAGCACAAAGCTTAGCAATTCGTTGTCTACAAACTACATCTGCAAGCATTGTAAGGTCTAATTGAGCCTCTTCTTAAAAAAAATACTTAAATAGATTACTTATCACACAAACAAACTAACAAACTATGAATTATTCAATCTTAACACATTTGTCACAAAAAACTGGTTTAAGTGAACGGTTTCAAAATAGTTCAGCTTCGAGTCCAGATAGGTTTTTGACCTTTTTAAATTCTAACTCTTGTACCTGACATTGTATTGTAATATTTGAAGTAAAGGACTGATCATAGCGGATCCAAAAATTGGGTTACGGTTGCGAACAATTTAACTTTGATTAACATTTATTTTATATATTTAAAGACACCAGTATTAAAATAGAAATGTTAATGAGTGTCTTTAAATTTAAAAGTTTTTTTATAAAATTAAAAACTTTTATTTACTCTTTCAATAAAAAAAAACTTTTATTTACTAATACAAGTACTAGATAGTGGGATGCAGGAAATGTTACCACATTAAATGATTAACATAGAGGGATAAGCAGCATAAGATGTAATATCACAATGACCTCGATATTCACAATTTTCCCTTATAAGTATCTCGTATCCTAATTAAACTCATCAATTTTTCAGGAAGCCAATATTTTTGCCCATCACTTATATCATAACCAATTATAGTAACATCATGCATACTCGTATCATATGGGGTTTGGAACATATGGTACCAGCATGCATGTTGTTGCTAAAATTGTGTACAATACAAGTGATGGGAAAAAAATATTGTTTGATTAAAAAGTTCAGGGTAACTTAGGCTGCGAGAGATTTATCTGGCTCGTGATTTAGCCTTTTTAGGTTACGGGAAATTAAAAGTTTTTTATTTAAGAAAAAAGTTTTGCTTGGCTTATCGCAAGCTAGGTCGTAAGCTCCGGTAGGCTGACATGACCTATTCTCATCCCTACACAAAAGAACAACATGAATCATATGTGGTTGTGTAACATGAATTTTTCGTATAATGTGATTTTAACATGCGTAATTCCAATTGGTCCTACTTATTAATCCTTAGTGTGACCAAACCTTAACCAAAATAGAACAAGTAGTCGATAAATCATCATCATCAAAAGATGATCACGCGAAGCACGAATTCAGTATGTTCAAAGCAAAGTACAACAAAAGCTACGTAACTCAAGAAGAATACGATTATCGATTTGGTGTGTTCAAGAAGGATTTGGAATAGGTAGAGATGATGAGCAAGATTAACAAGGCTGCTAACAGGACTTACAAGCTTGGCATACAATATTTTTCCGATTTAACTAGAGAAGACATACTGGATGTGCACGTCCTTCTCCATTCATACCACGATCACCAACTCTACTCCAATGTTATTTACACAACCTAAACCTAGCGCTGCACGCAAGAGTTTTTAAGGAAGGCGTTTACGGCGAATTGTGTGGTTCGGCATATGACCACCAGGGGCAGATCTAGACTTTTGGTATATGTGAGGCTAAATTTTCAAAGAACAAATAATGCAAACCATATTAAAAATAAAAAATAATATTGTTTGATACAATACATTACAATGAAAATCTCGTTTCCTATCCATTTGTTGAAAATGAGCTAAAATGATATCATTTCTAATTGTTAAAAGAACATCTCTTTCTATATAAGTTACAAGACGGTCATTTAGCACTGATCACCCATTTTGTTACATAGGTTACTCTTCACAATTTTTATAGCTGAAAAATCATGTTCAACACTTGCAGTTGCTACCGGCAAGAGCAAAGTCAACTTCAAAAGTTTATAAATCATAGCAAATGTGTTGCATTTATTTGTTTCCACAAGTTTTGCACAAAGATCTGAAAGTCCTTTCAACTTAGCAAATTTTCGGTTTAGATCGAACATTCGTAATATAATTCATAAGTTGATGGCGTAACACCACTTCCGACACATCTATAAAATTATTTGGATAAAACTCAGTCATCATCAATAATTTGTTCACATCAAAAACTGCAAATGACTTTACGGAACTCAAATATAAAACACACTGTAAAATAGATTAGTTTACTCATTTACTGACTTGTTTTTTTGTGTCATATCTATTATTAAAAATAAAATAAAAAATGGGAAAAGGCATGTGGGGCTTTAGCCCCACATATACATGCATCTGCCCCTGATGACCACATTAAAAACAAGATTCTTCTCAAGAGCAGATCTCTTCTCTTGCGCCTTCCTCTCGACCGATGACTATCAAAAACCTTCGCTTTGTTTCTTTTTTTGGTTCGTAAGGAATTTGTTTAATTAAACCCTAGCAATTTCTTTTTTTGGTTTGTAAGAAATTTCTTTAATAAAAAGCAATAGGAGATGAGCAGTAGGAGAATTTTATTGAGTGTGCCAATAATTAGATTGTTAATGTCTTTGCATTGATTGCATTTTGCTTCTGTTTTCATGTTGCATTAGATTGCTTATCAACTCATTTTCTGTTTAGACTTTAGAATGCTATTTTGTCTATGAATCTTTCATGGAAAGAAATAATGAATCAAGTTATTAATTAATCAAGGAGGGAATGAAAAGGAACATGAGAATTTTAGATATAGGAATCTTTTTGGTTGTGAGTATTGTTAGTATGATTAATGATAATTTGAAATGGTGAATGGAGTTAAGGTTTGGAGAAAAGGGAAAAGAAGTAGGAGGATGGTAGAGCCCAAAAAGTTCTTAAACAAAATATGACAAATTTTCATCTGATTAGCCGATTCATCCATTGAATATACCAAAAAGTTAAAAATGACTTCATCGAATTTAATATTTTTAACCCTGCATTGAACATCACTAGTTCGACACATCTTTAAGTCCCCATAGTGTCTAAGGAGCGTAAAAATGTGTTGAAGCTTAGAAAAATATAAAAAATTTGGGACACTTGTTTGACACGTGTCGTACGGGTGTCGGACACCGGGCACCCTTAATGCCAGAGTTGTCCATGCTTCATAAATGTATACAAAAATTAGTTGTGGATCCCTTAAGCTTAAAGTCACATTCATACTGAATACACCATCCAAGAAAGGTTAGAAAGTATACATGAGCATTGACTTATGCAAGACATCTTCAAACAAAAAAGACAATGGCTAGAGCCTAGAGGTACACTATTTAACTTCTTTTTTGCTTCTGCTACTACAAAAGTGAAGTTTAGATCATTTGGAAGGAAAATTAGAAGACAGTCAAGTAAACAATAAATGTTAATAGGTATACACACATCAGTAATAAATGATAAAACCTTGCACTGCTCCAGTCTCATGGAAAACAAAGAAACTAGTGACACTTTCTAGATCTTCAAGTGAAGCTGAATATCGTGCAATGGCTCATGCTACTAGTGAAATGCTTTGGCCGCGCAATCTGTTAGCAAGTCTTCAAGTCCCGAGCACTAAATCCACACTTTTGAATTGTGATAATCAACCATCTCTTCATTTTGCTGCAAACTCGATTCCACGAAAGAACTGAACACATTGAAGTCGATTGTCATTTCATCAGGGAGCATATACATTCAGGGGCCATAACCACAACTTACTTGCCAACCAAGCAACAACAAACAAGCTGACATTTTTACTAAATCCTTGGGAGCAAAGGCATCTCATGAACATATGTCTGGTGTTCATAACCCTCCCCCTCCAACTTGAGGGGGAGTATTAGAGAATATGATCAGAGACATAGAGTTTGTTAAAACATATGTAATTTTTAGTTTTCTGTTATCTACCTCTATCTCTAAGTTTGTTACATAATGTGATTAGAGATAGAGTTTGCTAGTGATTTTCCCTATTATTTAGCTATAGTAGTTAATCTTCAGCGGCCTATATAAAGGCATGCATAGGTAACTTATTTTTTATTTTTAAGGAAATATAAAAAATTTCCATTCACTATCTGTTATCAACATTACAAGGTCTTCAAACTCCCTAAACTCTAATCCTTTTGAAATCCTTATTTGAAAAATCAAAATTTCTGACCTGATCAATTTGGTAAGGATTTTCTGTTATTTCAAAACTTTGCAGAAGCGTGTTTTTGAAGGGTAACACTTCAAATTTGAAAGTTTTATGATTTAAATATTAAATGAATAAAAACCTATTTATAGAGGTAAAATGTTCTGCTATACACTATAGCTAAAACACCCTCACTGTTTACTGATTCCACTATATAATTTATTGCAATGAAATTCTATCTGTTGTAGCTTGGAATGAAGATGAAAGGATTAAATTGAAAAAGAGAGGCAAACTCTCACATAAATTTCCCCTCACCTACTTTCTTTGTCAATCTGCAGGCATGCTTCATACATATTCATGTTTAACTGATCCTTCAAACTTTCCTCAGATGTACGATAATCAACACTTCCGACAAAAGAAGATTGATGCGTTGTCCTCAACTCAAGAACTGAAAACAAGAAGTTAACATTACTTAGATTTTTTGTCGTAAAAGAAATTACAATTTTTGTGTCTTTTCACTTTGAAAAAAAAAAGGTTCAGCGAAGTAAGGTGCTAAGAATGTTGTTGTTGGAGCATTGCATAAAAGATTGAAAGAAAAAAAAGAGCTCCAATTTTTTTAAGAAAATAGTTCAGTAGCCTTAGAAGAGTTCAAAGTAGAGAAACAACAAGTTATTATATGGACCCTGAATTTTTTGAAAGGAACTCTCAAATTCATTCTTCTACACCAATTTAGATATTTGAACCCATGGCTGATCAAATGGACGGTTACCTGATTATGTATAAGCTGGAAACATTTTATGGACATGTCACATGTCGTTTTTATAAGGTCTCTTAAACAGTCTTACTAATAAGTATACTAGTAGAATGACTCAAATAAATAAATGCAAAAAGACTCAGAGTGTGTAACTCCTCACATAACATAGTTTTGATTAAACTAGAATCTACTATTTTAACTAGTGTTAGCCTGTAAATTTGATAGGTTCATTTAATATGGTCAACATTTGTTTGACCTTTAACTTTGCAGAAATCGAAGAGCTTTCGTATATAAATTGAAAAGCTTCGACAAAGCATCAACATAGAGCGAATGGTCAGAATCTCGACAAAGCAAGGCTGAAAGGATGTTTCGCGTCAAAGACAAACAAAAGGCGGGAAAACACGATTTCAAGCAATGAGACGGTTTCATTTTAGTGGAAAACGTGGGACAAGTAGTTGTCCAAGATGGATGAAGTGCTGATCACAGGCTTAGTGGCTCGCCATCTAGTTTTTAATATAAACAATAGTTTCCAAACCGAAAAGTGGGTTGCAAATCATATACAGAATTCTACAACACTCAAACTACCAGCGTCTAGGGAAACGAGTTATACAGAATGTATGTAAACTGATTTGTAGACCACCCCTTTTATTTTAATGCAATGCATTTTATCTTTTCCTTGAGTTTACGTGCGTAAACTTACTTTTATCTTGCTTTATTTTAAGCTTTTACTTGCAAACTCAAACTTGTCGAGAGACAGTGCCTTTTTATTCAAACCCGTCCTGCTCTCTAAGCAACCTGAGTGCATTTCGTGGTCTTTTTTCAAAATTTTTTCCTATAAAAAACATTTGCACAACAGTTTTGAGATTTCTAGTTCGATCTCGCTTGTAATAATTAGAATTAGCCCATGTTTGCCAAAATCACAGGTAAACAACTAATAAACTAACATTTTCACCATGTATTTTAATCAAACAAACAAAAGTATGATTTCAATCAAACATGGTGAGAATCACATGTTTGATTAAAATCATCCTTTAAGTCTGTGAACAACTTAAAGTGACTAAAAATAACCACATGGAAACTCTTTTCAGCATATAAAGAAATAACCACATATCACAAGGATTCATGCGTTATATAATTTTGGACAGAAGTTTATGTACCCCCTCCTTAACAAAATACGTACATCTATGTTTGTTTTGTTTGTTCTTTTTTGGAGATAAATTTATCTAATTTCCTTGATTAATATGGCGAGTTCAACAAATTCTGTTTATTGCAACTCTAATTTGATTAAGATATACTGATCTATCAACCCAGTTACTATTATAATTGGCCTATATAAACAGTGCTATTATAATTATAATTTGTTATGGTAAAGTGGTGGAAGTATTGGGTTGAATATGCAGGGCATTGTGGCATTACAACAACTTGTTCACTTGTGATGAGTTTACAAGTTATGAGATTTATCTTGTACCATGTGGTACCTATATGAACCATGTTGCTATGTTACTACCGTATTAAGTAGGGGTGTTCAAATCAAAACCAATTTAAAATAAAACTGCAAACTGATCCAAAAAAATCGAAAACCGCAAAAAATCGAATATTTTTGGATGCATTTGAATGTTGGTTAGTAAAAACCGCTAGGATCATATTTCGTATTACTTTTTTAAAATCGAACCAAACCGAACCGAACCGCAAAAGTAAATTGAGTGAGTAATATTAATATTAATAAAATAATTACTTGTTACACTTTGGATATCTAAAAATTGACTATAGAAATTGTTCGATGAAGAATTCATGGGATGATCTCCCCGGTGAATCAGACTATAGAAATTGAAACCAAACAAACATACACACTATACAGTGAAGGATATTTTTGTAAAACAACTCAATTACTTTTTTTCTATTCAACATTAACTACATTTCTTAATTTATGTGAAATTGTTAAAGTGACATATAAATTGGAACGGATGAGTGGCACATCTCATAAATTAAGTGGTAAGTGAAACAAATACAAATCTTAATTAATAAACTTTTTAGTCCCAATCAAAGCATATTGCCGGTTTGAGTTTGTAATATATATGAATAGTTACGGTTGGTCTTTGTTATCTTTATTTTAGAAACTATAGTATATGTGTTTCATATGGAATTAGTCCTTATAAAATGTGGACCATAAGGATTTGTGAAAATTACATGAATTTCATATTTTATATTGGCCTTAGCAGATTGTGTAGTTTACATGAAATGAGGAAGAAAATTATTGCTACTACCACTATCTCCAGTAGTTTCTTGATCAGTGTGATCAGGTTTCAACGAGCCTAATGAATTATGTCTCTTTCCATTCAGTTGATCCATAGGAAATTGTTCTCTACTACCTCTTGAGCCTGAAACATGATTTGCATTTGCAGGAGACTTGTTACCGACAGACACTCTTGAGCCGACAGATAGTACCTTGTGTCCACTACTTGATCCAGTCTTGTTGATTTTATTCTCTTTAGGTTTCACTGAAACCTCACTTGAGATTCAGGAATTGTCATATAGCTTCTCAGTGAAGCTTGTTAAGACAACGTGAAATCCTGCAGAACAATCTCAGTTTGTTCTCAACAGGTCAGATGCATTTTCTCGGGCTCAACAGAATGCACTTTGAAGTTTTCAGACATCACTGAATCAACAATATTTCCATGGGAGTTGTTAACAGTTTCTAATTGATCCGAATCAGAGATAGGTAAGTTAGGAGTCGGAGTATTGTCTTCAATACCAGATCAATCTTGTTTCTATTATTAACTATCCCTTCTACTAAATCTTTGGCGTTGTGCTCGATTTCCAAAGTCTCTAATCTGTCAGGTGAGTCAAGAGTTGAAGAAACAGATACATCCTTGTCTTGTGCATGATGAGTGTTGAAAAAAACCAGTTAGAGGTTGCAGTTAATGCTTTTGATGATTCGAAAGGAGGAGTAAAATGTTTTTTTATCCCTTATATTCTGTTTTCTGTTTTTAATTTTTTTGACATTTTCTTTTATTTTTGTTTTGTTAAAACATATACTAATGTCTTCCTAAATAAAACATATGCTAATGTCTTCCAAAAAAAAAGAACACGTACCAATGAAGAATATGATGTTATGTTCTGTTTCTATTTTATGACGGTTTGTTTGGCTACTAGTGTTGTAGTTTACCATGAGGTCAATTTTCAATCGATTTTATGCCAATTGTTGTGTATGTTTTCTGATTATGGTGTGTTTTATAATTCTTGATTAGGGATTTAGTCCATGTTACTGCTCTTGATTCATCCACATTGGTTATAGCTCCGCTTTGTATGTGTTTTTCACTGTTGCGTGATACGATTTTCCCTTTCGATAAATGTTAGGGATCAGGAGCGAATCCGGATCCCCGACTACTGTGATATAATTGTTGCCCCCCTTTGTCGCTGAATCATATGAATCTGGTTCAAATAATTCTGACAGGATAATGTATAAACTTGCAGGAGTACTTGTTATTTCCTTCCCTTTATAGCATAAGCAATTAACTTCCCTGCATTTAATTTTTCATTTAGTTTTAGGATAATTTGCTGTTGTGTTGTATTATTGGTTTCTACTGCAAGAGGGAGTGGTTTTATGGTCTATGGTAAACAGCTTGAGGCTGAAATTCCTTCACTTAAAAATGCCTTTTTCTCTAAAACTCATTTTTCATATGTCATCATGAATCAAATGCTCTTTATTACCTGATGACTGATTCATATGTACTTGGATATTATTTCAATTGATTTATTGATTGTAAATTACTATAAAAGTGTAATCTTGTAATCAAGGGTTGTTATTTATTGTTAGGGAGAATTTGGTGAGTAAATTTTGAGAATGTTATATAGAATTTATTATACTATCTTTTTAATTGATTTCAGTCCTTTGTAACAGGTAGTTTGTTCACATGAATTCGTGATAGATTCATTTGTTTTGGTTTGTATAGATGCAAATCTTCGTTAAGACACTTACTGGCAAGACCATAACTCTTGAAGTTGAGAGTTCAGATACCATAGACAATGTTAAGGCCAAGATACAAGACAAGGAAGTGATCACCTGACCAGCAACGTCCCATTTTTTCTGGCAAGCAGCTTGAGGATGGGCGCACCCTTGCGGATTACAACATCCAAAAGGAGTACACCCTCCATTTGGTGCTCCGTCTCCGCGGTGGAATGCAAATCTTTGTGAAGCCTCTCACCGAAAAGACAATCACCCTTGAGGTGGAGAGCTCTGACACAATTGACATTGTCAAGGCCAAGATACAGGACAAAGAGGGTATCCCACCATACCAGCATCAGCTCATTTTTGCTGGAAAGCTGCTCGAAGATGGCAGAACTCTTGCGAATTACAACATCCAGAAAGAGTCAACTCTCCATCCTGTCTTGCGACTTCGTGGTGGTATGCAGATTTTTGTGAAGACCCTCACAGGAAAGACAATTACTTTGGAGGTTGAAAGCTCAGACACGATTGATAATGTGAAGGCTAAAATTCAGGACAAGGAGGGCATTCCCCCAGACCAGCAAAGGTTGATTTTTGCTGGAAAGCAGCTCGAAGGTGGTAGAACTTTGGCTGATTATAACATTCAGAAGGAGTCTACCACCTTGTCCTTCGTTTGAGGGGAGGCATGCAGATCTTTGTGAAAACTTTGACAGGAAAGACCATTACATTGGAGGTAGAAAGTTCAAACACCATTGATAACGTGAAGGCAAAATTCCAAGAAAAGGTTTTATCTTGGAGATGGAGCCTATCGAGGTTGGATATCCCCTCCCGTCTGTTCTTTGAATGGTGTTGGGATCCGATAGATTGTCTATTGCGGAGGAGGGCTTAGGGGGAGGCTGCGGTTTTGCTGGTTCTGGGGTGTTGCCTGTGCATTCTGCTGCTGTTTTTGCTGTCTCTGCAGTGCGGCCTCCTGCTGTTTTTTGGCAGGGCTGCGTTTTGGCCTGTTTTGGTCCCTCGTGGTCCCGGGTGGCCTCAGCTATGCCTCTGAAATTTGGTGCCTTATATTAGATTGCAGGGCCATAGCTTTTGTCCGTTCCGGGTTTTTTATGGTGGCCTCTTTCGTGTTTGTGGGGGTTGGTGGTTTGAGGTGTTCCGCATATTTCTGGCGCCTGTTGTATTTGTTGTTGATTTGCGTACCACGTGCGTCCTGTGCGGGTATTGCTTGATAATATTTGCCGTTTCAAAAAAAGAAAAAAGTCCAGGATAAGGAAGGAATCCCACCAGATCAGCAGAGGTTGATCTTTGCTGGGAAGCAGCAATTTGAGGATGGAAGGACCCTTGCTGACTACAACATTCAGAAGGGGTCTACTCTTCACCTTGTTTTGCGCCTTCATGGTTGGAAGATACATGTTTCAGAACTGTCTTGTTATGTGTGTTGAAGTCTACCAGTGTGTATAGTTTTTATGTTTCAGAACTTGGGTGTTTGGTCTGTGATGGCCCTGCAAAACTATCATTTAATGTGGTTTGTGTCTCTCTAGTTTTTACCTAAGGATGACACATGGTTGGAAGAGTTCATATGATCAAAATAGTCACACAGTGGAGTTGGTGAACAAGGCACAACTTATAATGAGCCCTTTGAAGTCAAATGCCTTTTCTAAAACAAAACTTAATGCAACGAGCTCGATCTGCAAGTAATCTAAACCTAAGATCATACAATGTCTTGTTTTAAAACTTTTGAGAAATATTTTATTCAAATAGAACAGATAGGAAATTGTATGATTTTAAACAGAACCTGCCAAGTATGATTCAGATGATCATCTTCAAAATTTTAGAATAATGGAAAGCTCAATCAAAACTATATTATATGTTTTAAATACACAT
>Ga0315914_1003612_pt1 | contig 23451 bp, 7 predicted proteins | sample MpolenodulesMG_FD_203920 | JGI IMG/M metagenome (GOLD analysis project Ga0315914, IMG submission 203920) | Medicago polymorpha root nodule microbial communities from Los Angeles, California, United States - elongated nodules | ecosystem: Host-associated > Plants > Roots > Nodule | place: USA... | reverse complement strand
AAGTCAATTTGTAAGAAGCTGAAGTCGTTGGCGCGTGAGTTTCACTGTAGACATGTGCGCGTTGTTATGGTTACACGAATGTTTCTGTCAGACAGACGTGTTTTTTTAGTTCACTAGATTGATATATGTCTTTTTGGTACACTAAGACAGACATCTACGTGTTTATATGGTTTTTTAGCGATATAAGATTAGGTTGTGCAATTTTAAGGGGTAGTTAAATTTTGGTAATTTCAGAGAGGTAATTGACGAAACTTACAATTTTAGAGGGGTGATTGCCTATTTACTCTAAAAAAAACATACATCTAAAGACTAATGCATGAGTCAATGGATATATAATCCTCAAAAGAAAAAATTATCTTTTTTTTTTTAGGGAAAATGTTATATTTATAATTTTTATAGATTAGAGAAAACTATCAAAAGAAAAAGTTGTCTTTATTTTTTTTAGGGGAAAATTATATTTATAATTTTTATAGATAGGGGAAATTTATAGAAATGTATATTAATTAGAAATTTAATAAATATTATTTTGATGTGATAAAATAGTTAATTCTTATATTAAAAATAATTAATGTTTCCATGTTTTTCTATAAATATTCTGATATATTTAGTATTTTTAAGGTTCATGAATTTACTTTTTTTTTACTATTTGATCGAATATTCTATCTTTGCTTCTCGATAAGTTCTGTATAACAAGATTAAAAAATTTAAATTTCATTATCTAAAACAATATATTATATTTTAAAGTGAGGTTAATTTTTTAAAATTGAGATAATGAGTTATTATTAATTAAACTGACACTAATAATTATTTGATGACGGTATCCTAGAGTGAGATTTTATGTTGATGATTTGTATATGTAAGTCTTAGCTAAATGTCGAAGTTGATTGGCTAATATCTAAAGTGTCTTGAGTTTGAATCCATAAGTTTTTATTCGTGTGTGAATTTCATGTGATATATACTTATCTCACTTCATCAAAAGACAAAAGAAAAATGTATTTCTCTCTATTATTGTCAAGGAAAAAAACAATTCAATTTAGATATGACTTTTCGGTTTTTAGGAAAATTGAGATTTAGTAACCTAGAGTTTGGATATGAGGTAAGTGTAGTCCAATAAAGAATTGATTTACCTATGAAACTCGATCTTATATTTTATTTTATTTTATATGAAATTCACAATAATCATAAATCTAATTGAGAAATGATATTTGTACAACTATTTTGTGACAAATTTGTCTCTCATACTTACATCATGTTTTTACTTTCTCTCTATATTGTATTGATTTCCGTATCAATATCTACTTTTCTTTATAAATTTATGGTTGTAATAAAAGTTGTCACACAAATGATTATTTAAATAACACAGCTATTTTTTATTTGGTTCAAATAACACACCTCGTCTAATTTCATTGCAATAAATCTTTTCATATTCAAATGTGTGGATTAGTCGATGCATGTTGAAGGCTATGTTCCCACCCACTTCACACTTGTACTCGTACACGACAAAAAAGAAACTTTAATTAAGAATGTACGTGTGAATATGAGTTCACACCTCTTTTTTTTTTTTTACAAAAACAAACTTAACTCATTTCATTTATAATAGTAGTTTTAATACAAGATGCATATAAACATGAATTTGAGAACTAACATAAGATAATGGCGTCTAGCTAACAAGTGGACAACATTATTTGCTTGTCTCTTAATAAAACTTATCTTAAAGTTTTGATGATTCATAAGTGAAACTTTGTAAGTATTCAGAATCGCGCCGAACATGAAATTAGTGTTGAGATTGCTTGAGATGCCTTCAACCACTTGCTTACGATCAAGCTCTATAGACACCGCAGAAAACCTCAAAATACAAGTCATTTTATCGTTTCTTTTAGACCTCTTGCTTCTACTTCTTTAGGTTGTGGGAGACCTTTGTATCATGTTGGCTTCGCTTTAATGAGTTCACACTTCATATAAGAATATATGGAAAGAAAAAAAAATCACATAACGATAGTTTGTTATGTTATATTAAGTTAATATAATATTCTTGTAACCAAAAAAAAGGTTAATATAATATTCTACAGACATTAATAATCAACTAGTTTTCTTTGGACACAACTTTTATCAAACCATCCGATTCTTAAACAACCAACTCCAGAAACGAAAACCAAAAACCAAGAGTAAACTATTACATGTTTTTAAACGTAAAAATAAAAAATAAAAAATTCTAGCATTGGTCCAAATCATACCCAAAATCTTTGATATTCTTCTTAAACCATTGTCAAGATTGAATTTTAACACGATCAATCAATTGTTGCAAAGAACCATCTTAACGCCAAAAAGACAATTATTCTAAATTAAGATATTAAAACGGACTACTCGACCAATTCTGGACCAATCCTAACAGACTTTGAGATTTATCGAATTGGTTCAAAAAGTTATTTTTAACTTTGAGCTTTAAAAAAACCTATCTTAGCCGACCTTATATGGATTGTGGACTAGCCGTGCAAGTTCTTATAAATAAAAGTATTCTCTGTACATACATTTGAGGATAAGTAAAATGAGACAGTCATGTGAACATAACTCAGTTGAGAGTACAATGCATTATTATATGTAGGGGTCGGAGTTCGAACCCCGGACACCCCACTTATTCATCTTATAAGGTGAATTCTAGCCACTAGGCTACCTGACAAAAAAAAAAAGAGATAATATACATGGCATATCAAAATTTAATACAAAGAAAATGTTACATGTGGCAATGCAAGGTTGAAGCAATCATAATCAAATCATTATTTATGATAAACTTTTTTTTAATTACACCAATTATGACATATTAAAGTAAGAAAATGTAACCAACAATCAAATAAAATCTTAATTATTTAAAAAAAACTTAATTCATTAAATTTTATTATTACAGGGTGAGTGAAATTAAAATTATATAAAACGACATAATTTCAATATAAAAAATTAGAATCTCATGTCTCATATCTTCTTTCCTACACATACATTTTAACATTGTCTACATGGTCAATCCGCGTGACAATCTAAATTTTTCTATCAAAGTCAATGCCACATGTCATCATTTTTAGCAAACCATTGAAACGAATTTTTTTTGTTAGAGGAAACCATTCAAATTAGTTTATTTCCCGTAGTAAGCCATTCAAACATGAAGCAAATATTTTTCACTGATAAACATCAAAAGCACGGGACACATATTTATCTTTGATGAATAACACAACATGGGTCTAACATTTGTCCACGATAAATATAAAGAAAAACATAGGACACATGCTTATCACCAATATATATATTAGTAACTAATACATAAAAATACAAGATAAATATTTATCACTGACCCATACAAAAACATAATATAAATATTTGTCACTTAATACGAAGAAAGAAAAGGGAAACTAGGTCAACACATTTTTAAAAAGACATAAATCTAAAGTTATGTAAGCCTTAACTTATTTCTTATGTAATCTAGGTTAATGCTATTAGGAAAAGAATGGAACTAACAAACAAATTAAAGGGTTAAACCAATATTAGCTAACGTATATCTACATGAGTTTCTTTCTTTATGAATTAATTGATAAATATTAAGAAAATACTTGACAAATATTTAAACACACGGCAAAATATTTATAACGCATACATAAAAAAGCACGGGACAAGTATTTATCACAATTTTTTGTGAAGTTTTTATCACTGATAAATGTATAAAAAATGGGACATATATTAATCAATAATAAATACATAACATATATTTGTCATTATAATTAAATATAAAAAAAAACATAGGACAAATACTTATTATTGATACAAAAATTACGAGTAAAATATTTTTCATTGATAAAAAAAAAACACGGTTAAAATATAAGTCATTAATACATAAAAAAAATATGGTAGAAATATTTGTCATTGGTAAAACTAGAAAAGAGAACAAATTTGTGATTGATACAGAAAAATATTTTTTTAATCATAAAATATTAAATTAGATAGAAAAGTGGTAATAAAAGATAATAACCCTAAACAACCGCTACTACGGACAATCCAGCTAACTCACGTAGGGACGCGAAACCGAATTAAAAAAAACGCAGAATGAATATTTTTAGTATTTAAATAGGTGTATGGATCGTCTGCCAACACAAAAACGACCTAAGTTCCGATAGATCCCTTCAAAGTATCAACGTGCCATAAATGTCATTTCGAGCCAAAGCAACCAGGGGTGGGGGGTTGGCCAGGACCAGACCAAGTAAACCACAAAAGTGGAACCCAACAATTCAATACAAAAATAGGTGTATGGACCATCTGCGAACACAGAAACGACCCAAGTACCAATAGATCCATTCAAAGTATCAACATGCCATAAATGTCATTTCGAGCAAAAGCAACCAATTACGAACCGATCCACATAGTCTCAACGGTCTTGAAACTTCAGTCGCAGTCCATATTGAGGGATGAACAAACGACATAAATCTATCATTGTCCACCAATGATGCAAGAACGGCCACTACCATCAACACAGATCATCTACGCACCTAACCCTTTCGAGTAACATCAGGATAAAATCAGTCATGTTCAATCGAGATATGGATCCAACAAAACAACGTCAAAACTAAAGAACCCATATCTTTAATCCAGAAAACCAGATTCAAGATTTTCAAACCAAATCACAAAGTTGAAACAAAGCCACCACTCATCTTCATCTCCACAAAACAAAATGAAAACAAACTTCAATAAACAAAAACGAAAAGAACATAGTAAAAACCAAATCGAGACTAACATAATCGCGTCAATGCCAAATCTCTACAAGACAACATTGATACATTAATGAAAACTCTATCTTCATGAGTTGTTTTTTCATAAACTATCTTAACAAACTCATAAATAATAAAAAAAAAAACTTATTTATTTGCATAAGCTGTTTTGCATAAACTCAAAATAAGTTCAATCCAAATGGGCACAAATTCTTATATATAATCTTTTTTAAAGTAAGCACCGCCTTGACACCTAAAAAAGTTATAAACATTTTCGTTTAAACATTGCAAACTAAAATTGCCAAGAAAAGAATTTTAGATAAATTATATGTTATGGTTAGAGTTTTTTTCTCTTCACAAATGGTTAGAGATATTTATATGTTCTGCCTTTACAATTATAATTAACGAAACGAGTAAATGCAATTTTTTGTTAGTTTATATTTGTGTGTTGATTTATTGAATTTTTTTACTTTTATTTTTTACTTTAATAATCAACTTTTTAAGAAAATATTTTGAAATTTATATAGTTTTAGGATATTTGTTTTATGATAGATAAACGGGCTACCACGCCTCCATACGGGCTATCCCTAATGGATAGCGTGCTATTTAGGATCGGACAAAAAGCTCTAGAAAAATTCAAGGTTAATATTTAAGACCCGTGCTTTAAAATTTACCAAGTTGGGTGGGTCTGTCCGCACGAGATAGCTCATTTTAACAAATCTAACTATGATCTTTTCAAATGCAACATTACCATATGAAATGAAGCCTTCTCGATAATTAGTCAAATACAGACCAAAAATTTGTTGAACAAAAAGACACGAAATGATAAAGACTATAAATGTCCAACCGCCGTAAAATAGCATGCCAAATGACAAATGGACGTGAATTTCATCCCAAAGGTTAGCTCAAAGGATGAAGATATCATATATATTTATACATTTAACAACTGAGGAACTTGAGTAGTGTGAGACTCCAAACAACTTCAATATTCAATACCCACCCCATGTCTAGTGCTGGTCCTAGGTTTAATTCTCATTACAATATGTTATAGACTAGCTCAAGACCCATAATTCTTAGTATACATGGCCTAAACACACAGAGACCGAAACACACAAAGATCCAACCAATCGGCTTTGGATTCTTACTACCTCAATGCCTCAACTGTCAATAACAGTCATTGAAGTCGAACGTTGATGAGAGTCATTTGTAATTGAACTTGCATCAATGCCAAACGGCTCTATACAACGTCTATAAAATGCTTCCTTCACCACAAATTCAGGATACACAACTCCTATCATTTGCACATGCTTCACTCTTTCCTCTCATACTTACTTGAGTGTTGAATTGTTTGCATGTGCCCTTCTCCCAATTTCAATCTCGAAGGTTGTTGCTTAATCTCGACCGACTCATCTCGATCACGTAAGATACTAATCCTTAACCGAACTCTGATGCCATGATAAATATGCTTGAATCTCATCTCAAAAGTTATCTCAAAGAATGGTGATGTCCAAACATATTTATACATCAAATAGTCTAGAAACCTGAGAGATGTTTAATAATATGTTTTTGGGCTTATTATAACTAGGTAAAGGATTCGGAAGACCTTCTCATTTTATATTTTGTTTAGCTAAGTTTATAGTTTGTTGACTCAATCATATGGCTCTTGCACTGTTAAGTTGAGATTAAAACAATCTTTGTAAAACGAATTATTTTATTACTTTAACCAATTTTTAACACACTTGTAAAAAGTCTATCATCCATCCTTTCAATCTACTTAATCTCCATAGACTAGTGTCACAATTCAAACCACTTACTAATATTTTTCTTTTAATTCAATAACCAATCCAATGTTCGACTAATCAGAGTGTCTAATCTTATCGTCTGTTTGTGAGAGTCTCATTTAAAACAAAACAAAGTTTTGTATGGATTAACCCATCAAAATTGACATAGGAAGATATCAAACCTAAAACATTAAGATGACGTTAAGATGGACCCTTATAAAATTTCAAACCAACATCTTAGTAGCAAGTACCAACCCAAGTGGGGTTCTTACTAACCGTATTTTTAAATGTCGTCGGTTAGGGACAAGTGGAAATCACAAAAAGGCTAATCACAAGCATCAATAGTGAAGATAAACAACGCTAGAGAGAAAGTAAACCAAGAAAGAGTTAAGAGTAAGACTTGATTAATGAGGAACTCAACGTGAAAACAGCATAAGCTATTAGGGGTAGACAAAGTTTGACCCATAAAATGGATAAAGAAGATTGAAGTGTAACTCTCTCTATGTGTGTAAAGGTGTAGACTTTGACAGAGTCAATTTTTAAGGAAGCTTCCTGAAATTGTTGGCGCGTGACACTATAGTCCTATTACCACGTAGATGCTCCTATTACCACCAGACACATATTTTTTTTAGTACCTGTTTGGTATTGCGTTTTGAACCCATAGACTCACGTTTGCAAGCCTTCACCTTGATTCTAGCATTTTGCATTATGTTTGGTTGCCATTTCTAAAAGCAATTCTGCCATTTAAAAAATTTGGAGCTTTTGCGACAATTGTAATCGATTCTACTTTGTATAGCCCTGACACAAATATAACTTTTATCTATTTACCACAACTGTCCCCATGAACTCCTTATATTATTCCCCGAAATATGTTACTCTCTAATTTTTGATAGGGTACAATTGAAAAATTTGTTTAGCGCATATTGTGCCTCCATTATATTGTAGATTGGTATAATGTATGTTTTCTTTTACGGTGGATGATATAATTTGAATTTTTTACACCCTTTGAAAAATCTTCTATTATATTAAAAATAACTCAATTGATAAAAAAAAATTAAAAAACTCATACATTAATATTATTTTAAAATGATTTTGTGAACCAATAAATATTCATTTATGATTTTAGATACATTTAAATAATTATCTAAAATAGGATGAGATATTTAATTTTATATACAATTGAAAGGATAATTTGGTCATTAACATTCAAAATCAATTTTGATTCAAACTATTCAAACAACATCAACTCGTAAGAATCACTTTTAAGTGAGTATATCCAAACATAATTCAATTCATATCAAACTCACTTTTAACCAAAATCAATTCTCTCAAACTCAATTCTATCAAAATCAATTCTCATTACTGGTGCACAGATACTATATGTATTATTGTATTTTGGTTATTTGGTACACTACTTAATTAAGAAATTAGGTATTGAAGGAGAATATCCAAATCTCTGATTTATTATAATTTTGCATGCAACTTATAGATAATAGATGAAAGAAAATCATAGAAATATATAAAAGCACAATGTTGACTAACTTTTGACATGAGAATACTGGGATGGTTTATGGTGACTAACTTTTAGAGATAAATTGAAAAAAGCTTTAGACATGTCATAAGCTATTTTTTTAATCTCTCATAAACACAGTCTCACAAGTGTGTATATCGTTCTCATAATGGGATTAGGAATATAATTGGTTTAGAATATAATTAGTTCCTCCTTCAGTTTTAGGTTGGAATTGCTTCTCTTTTCATTCCATGTTTGCAATCACAGTGGAATGCAATCAGGATTGTAACTAAATGACATAAATTCCTTTAACTGCGAAAAATTTAAGAAATTAGGTATTGCATTTATCTGTTTGGATAAACTACTTAATTAAGCTCTTATATCATACACACGCTTAATTACCATATAAATGTTAAAAAGGTAAATCACATATAGTCTCACTTTCTCTCTCAAATTGCATGAACCATAATCAATTCAGAACAGAACCAACACTTTCTTATCGCCGTTCAGTGTACGACGTTCTTAGTCATTTGCTCCGGAAGTACCTGCGGGCATGTTTGCAGGAAATGTACTTGCAGGCAAATCAGTAGAAAAAACCACGTAAAAAACTACAATCAACAAAATTTCTTTTGTGGATATTTTCACTTTTTCTGCGGATAATTTCGGCAGGAAATTACCTGAGGATTCCAAAGTTCGGACACAATATCTCGCAAAGGTATTACCTAAACACCTAAATCATTGGAAAAATCCGTAGAAAAACAAGGAATTTCTAGTAGTGTACTTCATAACTCCCTATAAACATACCACTATTCTATTCCAAGGACTACAAATTACAAACAATAGAGTTCGTGAATCAAATATTAGAGTACAGTCTATGATTTCAATGTTTGATAATCATTGTGTGGTATTAGCTCGTCTTAGACATTTCTTCCTGTTTCTCCATACAGCCTGAATTCTGTTAGCTGCAAGTGATCTCCAATAAGATGATTGATACCTAACATAACACAACAACCAAATAATGATGTCAGAGACATGGTATTGATAATAGATATTAGGCATGTAAATAATACACTTGTAATGTGTTTCCTAACCTAACAAACAAGTTTTGTAAGGGTTTCGTTAGACTTATTACAAATTATAAGGCAGATAACTATGAATGGACTTTATTGGAAATGAAGCATGGAGATTCATATGCAATGTACAGAAGTTATAGAAAAAAAGAAACAACATTTTTTCTATCGACAGAAACACAAAAAGGTATTGGAAGGAATAAATGACCTTATGACTTGTTGAACGCGAGGACTCTGCAAGAATCTTGCAAAACGAGTTGTGACTTCTTTAATGTCTTTAGCGTCGAGTGAAAATGCCTCCACATTGGTCCACTCAATGCCGATACTATAATTTCAAATGTGTGTGTATACATAATTAGTACTATATCAAATAAAAATAATTCTGTAAAAAAAAATTAGCAAATAAAAATAAAATGATTGTTTCCTTAACTTTCTTTTAATATAAAAAAAGAACTAATTTCAAACTTGTTTTTGTCTGAAGAAGGTTTGCCACTAATGAGTAATGATTTTTGTATTATAAATAAATGTTAGGATTTTGAAACTGCGTTTCTTTGCCCTACTATGATCATTAGCAATAAAATATGGATTAAGAAGTCATAATTTACCTATATCCCATTGAATCTCTTCTTCCCACTTTAGAGAAAATTGTATAAATCTGAGGGCCATTATTGTTCATGAGAGGAAGAATGCGTGCAAGGGTAGCAAGAAGAGAACAAAAGAAGAAGAATAGGAAGTGGGTATGAGCTTGCTAAGCTAACTAGTTAGGTTAGAGGTCATTTAGAAGTTTGGTTAGAAGTCATTATATAATTTTTAACAAATGAAGTCATTATATAATTGTCACCTCTAATCAAACTAATTAAATGCTATCAAATGTTAAAATAAAATAAAATGTTGCTAAAACAATTAGTTCTCGATCGTTAGACAATTGGCAAAACAATTTGTTGGATTAAGTCCTATGTTTTATATGAGATTTAGTTGTCCCAATTATCTTGTTGGTTCGATCTTCGGCCTAATTATATCATACGTAAACTTGCATAGTATAAGAAGTCAAAAATAGAAAGTTTATCTTAAAATTTGTGCACTTTATATTAAATACATAATTTTCTAATAAATAATTGTTGTTATTAAAAATTAAAATTTTTATCATTTTTAGTTGTCTTAACCTATGAAATTTTGCATAGGATAGACAAACCTTTTTAAGACATTAACTCCATTGAAGGGAATCTATGAAGAAGAAGAAAAAGAACAAATATACTTATGAAAACTAATTATATACTTGAAGTTTGCTTATTCATCGAACTATTATTTTAATTTGCACAAAATATATTAAGAGATGTGTCATGTGTCTATTGATTAGATATTTAAAGCAGCGGTCCTCGTGAGCTTAACTCAGTTGGTAGGGACAATGCATAATATATGCAAGGTTCAGGATTCGAACCCCGGCCACCACAAAAAAATGTTTAAAGCAACGTGATTTTGAGATGACAAAATTATTATTTCATTCTTTATTTTTTAAAAAAAAGGGTTAATAGTGTTTTACCCTCTGTAATATAGGCCATTTTCGATTTTACCCTTTATAAAATATTTTTTTGGATTTCGTCCTTGTAATTTGAAGATTTTTTGTTTTGGACCTTCATGAATTTTGACTGTACAAAATCGAAGATATGGCAAGGGGTAAACCGAAATTTGCTCATATTTATAGGGGTAAAACGAAATTTGCTCAAATTATTAGGGGGTAAACCTAAATTTGCTAAAATTACAGGGAGTGAAATTTTTCATGAAGGTCCAAAACCAAAAAATCTTCAAATTACAAGGATGAAATTCAAAAAAAAAATTTTACAGAAGGAAAACCCAAAATTGCCTATATTATAGAGGGTAAAGCACTATTAACCCTAAAAAAATAGTGTCCAAAGTCACAAAATAAACAAACTGATGAGATGTAAAGAAACATCTTAGAATCCGTGACCCAACATATTAAATGTGTATTTAACCCCTTAATATTTGTTTTTTTTTTGTTAACCCTTTACTATATGAATTGTACTTATGGAACAATTTTATTTCTCTAATTCCAATATAGTAATTAATCTTCTTTGTCTTTTATATGCTTAATGAATTATGAAAAAGACTTGTCATCAACTAAACAATTTAGCTACCCGTTATTACTCAAAATATTACGTTTTCTCTTTTCCCTTTCTCTCTTGTCAGCCGTCGCCAAAACCCTAGTTTTTTCTCCTTCATACATCAAAGAGGGGTGATTTAGGGTCAATTTTTGACCCAAAATCACCCTTCTAACTCGTTTTTTCCTCTTTCCCTTTTATTGAAATAAGTGATTTTCACATCTATTTCATTTTTTATTTTGTGATTTCGTCATCTTCGTACGACGTTGGTTTGTTCGTCGTTTTTGTGCGACGTTGTTTGTTTTTCTTGTTTCTCTCAGGTATTTGATCGGTTCAGATTGTCAGATCAACTTCGATCCAGTGCAGATCCAATCAATGACTTTGACGTCATCCACGTTGCAGATCCGGATACATGGTTATTCTAAAGATTTAAATATAATCATGTGTGTAGGCATTTGTACTTTTCCATTTCATGCTATTAACATGGATGTTGTGAGCCTGTTCACAGATTCATTCTTTTTGTTTTTAGCCAATGTTTTACAACTCGAGAGTTTACCTCAACTCGTTTTGCCTAGGTAAACTCGACTCGTAAACTCGACCCGAGAACTTGTACGAGTTTACCTAAAATTAAAAGTATATAAAATTTATTACATGCATGACATGATATATAAGCCAATATAATATTTTAAATAGGTCAATAGTGCAAAATATGACTTAATTACAAAGGAAAATTATATCAAACTACCATAATAAAACGTTATGTTCAACTTAGCATCAAAATACAAAAATTAACACACAAAATCATCAGTTTCATAAGTCTATAAGTTTAAGCCATCCATAAAACCATCCAAAAAAGCAAGTTTCACAAGTTCCTAAAGTTGTTAATAAAACTATCTAGAAAATAAACTAGTTAATTACTTCAAAAGGTCAATAAACACCACCACCGCAACCCTAACCGGCGTCGAAATATGAATTTCCACCGTTGGAATCGCAACCCTAACTGATATGTGCTCCCTTGTTCATGGTTTAAGAACTTAGAGAAGAAAGAAAAAGAAATGTTTCATCTTAGGAGCAACGTGTTACTGTAAATGTAACTATTTAGTAAACGTTTCAGTCTTTGGCCTTGTAGAAAAAGAATTGACTTTTGAAAAAATTAGGCCCAAAAAAAGAGCCGATTTTTTTTTTGTTATATGTAAACTCGTAAAACTCGGTAAATTCGATCGAGTTTACACGAGTTTACTGAGTGTTAACTCGGTCAAACTCGTCAAACCTTCCGATTTCACCTCCGAGTTAACACGACTTTGGTACCTAAAAACGTAAATTTGATAAACTCGGAGTGTTAACACTCGATTTGCGGAACATTATTTTTAGCAAATTTACATTACATCGATGTACTTTATCAATTTGAATGAATATCATTTATTTTGAAAAAAAAAAAATCAATTGTACAATTTGGTTTTCAGTTAGTTGAAAAATAATACAAATGTGTTTAAAATGACAACTATTACGAAATTAATGTTAGTCTTGTTTTTTTGGTATCTAAAAACCATAGGACAATTGCATCATGTACTAGAAACCAACTTTAGTACTAGAAATGCCATGCAAAAGCTTAAGCTGATACTATGCATAATTCAGCAGAAAAAGTTCAACATAAACATTTGTTGTGAGATCTTTTATTGGAGACTGCTGCAAATACTTTGAACAAGAAAAAGCTGAAGAACATTAGGATGGTTGCACAAATAAATTCCAAAGCTTATGTATACACTAAGTTTATGCAACCTGAATGCAATGGTTTCTGATAGTCATAGTTAGATCCATCCAGAATCGGTGGTCTATTGACTTGACCTCCTTAGTTTTCCATGGTACTGGAAAATATCTTCTCTAGATCTCAGTCAGAAACAGAACATAGTGTCTGCTCTGATATCAATTGAAATTCCAGCAAGTAGTAACAACAAATTATCTACACAATGTTATGACTAGTCAGATGTCCTACAAGAAGTCAGAACATCATGACAACAAATCACAGAAAACCAATATAATTGAAGGACATAAAGTAAATAACTCAGGTTATTTGTTGACCTAGTTTGGTGCAACTTCACCTACATCTGGGGGCTACCAAGCCAGGAAGGAAATCAACTATAGTAGTATCAATTCGAAGCATACATAAAAGCCTTCACAAGCTCACTAACTTCTCACTTGATTACTACTCGTGGTATTTCTATCTAAGACTCTCCTAGTCCTAAATATGAGAACCCGCTCACTTCCTCTTAGTCACAGACTAGTGACCGTCCTTGAAATCCTTAACAAATATGGAGACACTCTCCTAGAAAAAGAATCAACTCGTGCTTAAAAGCTTAGAGAAATTCAGAGTATTACAACTCAATTACAAAGTCCAACTCTAATATCAAAGAGATATGAGAGTGGCTCACAAATAACAAAGACAGACTGAAACCCTAGATGACTCTTTTGCAATTGAGGCTATAGTAAATAATTAGGTCTTATGTCTCTGTTTATATAGCCAGAATGTTGAATAATCGTGATGCACAAGTTCGGCTAAACATCAGCTGAAATCTCGATATTTTAGCACAAATATTCTGAAGCAGATCGAATGTTTCCTTAAATGTTGCAACGACATTCTTAAGGACTAAGTTAAGCATAAATCGCCTTCCTCCGCTTCTAGAAGCACTCTTTCTTGGTCAATTCTTCACGTGAAACATGTAACACCCCAATTTTTAATACTAATTTATTAATATTATTAGATAATATTAGTATTAATGTTATTACTAGTATTTGTTGTTAGGTAGTGTTAATCTAAATATTCGTATTTATTGGAATTAGGGTGTTACAAAACAAATCTTTAGATATTATATGAAAATCTTCACATTTGAGATAAATCTCCAAGAATGCGGATCAATACACGCTATGATGTCATAGCAACATGTTAAGACATTATGTCTGATATTTTGCTATAACTAAAGTTTTAACAAAATGCAGTCAATATACATGTCTAAAAACCTAACAATAATTTATAAAAGAATTAAAACATACATGTACTTTACAATTATTAGTCACTATAAAACAGTAAACATATGTCATTTTATATTTATTAGTCACTTTAAAAGTTTATTTTATCAAACATTTTAATTTCAATCAATGTATTTTTCGGCTATCGGACATCAACAATAAACTAGTTCTTCAACTATCAATTACTTATTAGTTTCAAGTTAGCTTAAAGTTTAATTTTACCAAACAGACATGGAGTGGCAATATCATCCCAAAAATTTAGTATATGATATACATTATAATCTATAATATCTTAAAGTAAATATGCTCGTTTGTGTGATTATTAAATATAGTTTATCAACCAATCTTATTAATATAATTATTACATGCGAGATAGACTTTTATGAAATATAAAATGATTGGTGCGAAAATAATACAAGATAAACACTACTCTTTTAATTATGGTTGCTTATCACGGGATGAGGTATGCAACATGGGGGCTTATAACAGACCACTGGGTCACATGGTCTACGAGGGAGCTTATGACAACCCCATGGTTCACATGGTTTACGAACTTCACAGCACCTTTTCAAACCTTGGACATTACCGACCAGAGCACCTATAATTGAAACCAGAAACACCAAAAATTTCAAGAACATCTTCAATGTAATTTCCATTATAACCAAGATTGATTTTCAAAGTAAAGTGAATATCTTACAGCGAGTTGAATGTTAGAGCAATGCATGCTAATTTATAGGCAAAAAGAGAACCTCTAAAACATCGTAGTTAAAAATATTTTGATATCAATAATGTGAAACCTTAATCTTTTATAGCATATAATCACTTTCCAGTCAAAAATATTATTAATTAATTTTTTATGTTGACTGACTACTATTCTTTTATTGATTTATTAGGCTATAGTTTTAATGATACTTTTTCTTTTTCACTTATTATTTATTAGTTTCACATGTTGTATACTTGCATATGCCTATGTCGTCAGTATTATAAGTATTTAACTAATTAAAAATTATATTAAGTTAAGTCATTTTTACACGATATTAAGTATTGTGTATATATTTAATTATTTTATAGGTCGTTAAATTATTTGAGAATTTTTAAATAAGAATTAACTAAAAATATAATATTGTACTCAAATCTTTGAAATAGTACATTTTTTGTAATTCGGTCATTTCCTTACTATTTGCTAGTCATCTGTTAGCCAACATGTAATAGAAAGATCAAATTATATAAAATATAATAATACAGGGAAGTGATTTATTTATTTTTAGTTTAGAAACTTACTTAAAAAATCTAATAGTGTAGGAACCTACAATATAAAATATTATATGTGTGTGTCGATGTAAATATCAAATAAAGGAGGGAGAAAGAGGAAGATGTGAGAGATCTTAAAGAGAGAGGAAAGATGGATAGGAAAGAGAGATTGGTGATAGAGAATATAGCGAATATAGAAATGAGAGAGAACATTCATTGTGTATATGTCTCTCTACTATCTTTATTTCATCTCTTCTATCTCTATGCTATATAACTCTCTTCTCTCTCTACCGTATTTTGTCTTCCTATGGGAGATAAGTCTATAATATAATAAATAATATTTCTCTCATGTCTCTCATATCTCTATCTAATCTCTTTTCTCTTCCTTTCTAAACTCTCTTTCTGCTATGGATCGGATCACAAGGATTGTTCCACTTGGGGATCTGAGAACGGAGAATTTATTCCCATGTGAAGACCTTGTCTTTGGGCAATTAACTAAAATAAATTTTATACTTTTGGGTGCTAAGCTTCAGTGGTGAGCAAGAGAATTCTTCATGAAGACGGAGGCATTCTGGAGGTTAAAGAATGTATAACATGGCTTGTGGGATTATCCTAAAAGACCAATGGTAATTGAATGTAAGTGAATCTTCAGGAAGGCGTATTTGATCACTTCGAGGCTGAAGAGGTATGGTGTAGACTTGTGGAACTACCTAAAATTCTTGTAGTTGGATGCAAGGATCTTTGAGAAGGCGGATGGCATTCCGATGGTCGAAGAGGTTAAGGTGTAGACTTCTGGAACTACCTAAAATTTCTATTGTAGTTGGATGCAAGAATCTTCAAGAAGGCGGAAGATATTCCGATGGTTGAAAAGATTGGGTGGACACTTGTGGAGCTACATGGTGTAGTGGAAAGCAAGGGTAAGAGCAGCATGGTGGTTGATGGTTAAATTAGTATCATCACTAATTTAGAGTCAAGGTGGAGATTGTTGTGAAAGTGACTCAAAATTGGAGTTTTGAATCTGTTAAAATCGGTGGGCGAATGGTGTTGTCTGGGGCCTGATTTTGAGTGCTGTTTTTTGGCCTTTTGGTACAACAAAAATCGGTGGCCGAATGGAGGAATTCGGGGCCCGAATTTGCCAGCAGAAAATATAACAGAATCGTATTTATGGGTTCATATTTGTTCCAATTTTATGAGGGATACTTTTACTATAAGGTTTAGAAACAGGGTTGTGAGAGATTTGTCTAAGCGGGAGAAACGAATGATTATGAAACCATTCATGACTTTCACATGAGTATCCTTGAAATTGCTAATACATCTTGTGCCTTGGGAGAAATGATGTTAGATGAAAAACTGGTTAGGAAAATCCTCAGATCCTTACCCAATAAGTATGACATGAAAGTCACAGCAATTGAGAAAGCTCAAGATATAAGCAACATGAAGATAGACGAACTCATTGGTTCTTTACAAACTTTTGAGTTAGTTATGATTGACAGGCCTAAGAAGAAGAGCAGAAGCATAAACTTCATATCCAACACTTATTGGGAAGATGTTCAATGTGAAGTGGATACTGATGAAATCATTTCAGATGCAATTGTGCTTCTTGGTAGGCAATTCAACCAGGTTTTGAAAAGAATGGACATGAAGTCGAAGCCTAATGTCAAGAACATGTCATTCAACAAGCCTAGTGTCAACAACATGTCGTTCGACTACATTAAGAACAATGGTTTTCAACACAAAGGAAGAACTGAAGAAAAGCAAAACCAAGGGAAAGGTGTCCAATATCATGAGTGTTAAGGTTTTGGTCATGCCAGAGCCAATTGTCCTACATACCTTAAGAGACAGAAAAAAAGGAATGTTAGCCTCCTGGTCAGATGATGACTTAGGAAGAGAGCATAATGTTGAAACAGCAAACCATGTGATGACTTTCACTGATAGGTGTGAATCTGATGAAGAATCATATGTTAAATTTGTATCTTATGAAGAACTTGATGATTCATATAAAAATTTGTATGTTAAATGTGAGGATATTTGTCAAGTATAAGAGAAGCAGAAGAAAATCATAGCGAATTTGTGGATTGAAAAAGAAAAACTCCTATCTACCATCTCTAGTTTGCAAAATGAGGTAATTTTGTTAACTTCCAAACTTGATAACATGACAAAATATGTTAGAATGTTGAACAATGGTTCCCATATGTTAGATGAGATTCTTCAAGTTGGAAACGGGTCTAGAAACTTGAAAGGTGTAGGTTTTGTTTACCAATCCCTAAAGAAACAAGGTGAAACCTTCATGACTAAGTTTGTTCCTCCTGAAAGTAAAACTGAGTTTGCCATGTTGAACCAAATGTTAAATCATCTTGTCCAACATCTGAAACCCCAAGCTAGAACTAAATTCCTACCATGGAAATGTCATTAATGTGGGAGATATAGTCACATAAAACCCTATTGTTATAGATTGTATGATTATTCTCAACATCCAGCACAGCCTAAAGTTAACCAAGTGATGATTCAAACTAGAAAAGAATGGAAACCTAAGGTTGTTAATACTAGTCTTATAGCACATACATCTCTTAGAGCTTCCTCATGATAGGATTGGTATTTTGAGATGTTCCAGACATATTACAGGAATAAAAAAATATTTAGTTGACATTAAGTCAGACTCTACCAGTTATGTATCCTTTAGTGATGGCGCTAAGGGTGAAATCAAGGGAGTAGGGAAGTTAGGTTGTCATGGACTTTCAAGGCTTGATGATGTGTTACTTGTGTCACGATCTTTAGAATTGCAGTGAGATGCAGTCAATGTGGTTTCAGTCACGGCCGCATTCATTTTTCGGTAACATAAAAGGTTATCACGTTGCAGTCCAGACTCCAGACTGTGGTCACGGACCTCTATTTAAAACCTTATGTATTGTATTAAAAAAATTAAAAATTATTTAATTATCAGTACTTTGACTGCTGTCGACATCATTCTGACACTGTTCATGTTCCATCACTTTATCTAACAAGGTTAGAACATAAAACACATTAACACATATTCTCTCCTTTAACTTTTTTCAGGTGGCCATGCTTTTCATTGAATAGCACTGAGCAGCAAAATTGAAAAATAACACTTGCAGAACATTTTCATTGTAAATTTTGATCAGTAGATTCTAGATCTGTGGAAGGAGAACAATCGTCACTGATGCCTTGATTTCGACGACTGATGTTGAGCTTCTCAAGCAGGCTTGGCGTAATGAAAAGGCAGCCCCTGAGATTCTTCGTTTTGAATCTGATTTGATCAACCGTGTCAAAGGACAGATTGATTTGATGGTAACGTTTCAAAAACTCATTACCTTTTTACTTTTTGTGATTTCTTATGATATCTTGCCAACTGAAATGAATTTCAGTTTTGAAGACATGGGTATAAAGTTCAAGTTTTTTTTAAGTACAAAATATTGAACTGAGAAAAGAAACTTAAATTTCTTATTGTCAGTTTTTCATTCATTACTATGAGAGAAAAATAGGTTTCTTTTGTAAGTGTTTGGTAGAAGTGATAGGATCATATTATATTTGTTTGTTTCTTAAAACTCTTTCTCTTTTGAATCACTTTCAATATTTTGTTTAGATGAGTGTATATTTTGATCAACCACCTTCACATGATAAGGATTTGTGGACTTGATTCATAGTAAGACTATTGGATTCCTGTTATGTGAAAATTGTAGACTGCTTCAATTCAAGCTACTTCCATGGCACCATCATTTTCAAGTTCCAAGGAACTCATCTCTATTTTATAAGGTCATTCCTTGAGGTCTTATAGCCCAATTGATGTGCATGGAAGTTTAATTTACTGTTGAAATGCAAAGGTAATGTGCATTCTTTGTTAATGATTGTTGGTTAGTTTTTTCAAATTATTGAAATCGTGTTTCTTAGTTCAATTGTGTTATACATGGTCTTCAATTTTTCTTTTGATTTAGTGAATGATGAAATTTGGTGAGGATAACTTAAAGTTTTTGCTGCTATCTTAGTGCTACTCTTATACCTCAATTTTTTGATATTATCTCCTTCAGATTTGGTACTCGATAGTTAAAAGAAAGATTTGTTTTGGTAATTAAGCACTTCGATTTGGTCATGTTGTGTGCTCTGATATGTGAAAGCTAAATCACATACACCATGAGAACAGTGAGATTAAGTGCGAGAGCGATCAGATTGAGAAGAGAATCCCACATGAGCTCCCAATACTGAATCTCCTACATATTCATCTGTTGTAACTTCTCTGTTTTATTCTTAATTGTATGCTAATTTTGTTTAATTTCACAATAAAATTCTGAGTATGGGTCCGGTTCTGTTTCGTTTACGTTACAGTTAATATACTCATTTTTTATGGGTAGAAGATGGGGCTGTCGAAAAAATTGGGTTTTGTTCTAGATTTTAACAAATCTAGGTTTTGTACTATTTCATTTACGTTAGCGTTAATTTTGATTTTGATTTTTTATAGGCAGAAACCCTTCACTCTTGAGTATCCATTAGTTTTAAACCTTATTTTTATTGTAATTTTTGGGTTACTAAAAGAATCATGCATGTTGATAAATGAAATTCCCAAATTAATAGTAATGCTATAGAAGTAGTTGACATCAAGAGGAAGTATCTAACGAGGCTGATTGTTTATCTATTATGTTCCCGTGTATGTAATTGTACATGTAATGTAATTGTGTTTCATCAATTCTTGGTATTTTACGGGGCGAATAGGATGAGTCCGGTAACAACTTTTTTTGATGCGCCTCTATGCAACTTTGAAAATCCATTATCCATAACATCTTATCAGATTTTTTGGGTTTGAAAGGTTTTTTATGTGGAGATCGTATGTGTTCTGTTGCTCTTTCATTTGCGTATTAGGTAAACAAGTAATGGATTTTGTTTCTAGATTATTCTTTCTGAACATATCTATTTAATATATGTTCCATTTTTCTAGATTTTGTAATTCATGAAGATTGCATATATTTATACTCCTGAAGCAACAATGGCTGAGTTTAAAAGTTGGGAGTCAAGATAGTCTTTGCGCTTTTGGTTTAGATTTTGGTTGTGGTGGTCTGGTGTATAAGACTGCGGCTGGGTTATTGAATCATGTGTCAATTTATGTTACATATAGTAGCAACTTTTCTTTTAAAGTGTGCTATAAGGTGTTGATTTTGTTAATAATATCATGACAAATATTTTTCCGTAAGAAATGTATTATACATTATGATTTGAGCCTGTGTTTTTACACCTTCATATTTCATCTTCCAAGAGAAGGCCCTCAATATCTTAGAGGTGTGGCTTTAGATATGGAAAACGGCGCTGCATATCTCATTTGAAAGGTATACCATTCAATCAAATGATTCTCACCATTCTTCTTCTACTACTACTTCTATATACTTTTCCTTTTACTCCACATTATTGTCTTTTCATGAATCATTATCGGACATTTTTCAGGTTTGTTGAACATAAGGTACAAGACTCAAGATTCATCTATATAAAAACACGTTCCAATGCATTTAGAAACACATAACTAAGTGGTTTCAAATGCTCAATTGGTTTTGGCTACAAGGATGGTAAGTACTCTAATATGGTTTTCAATGAATTGTATATAATTTACAAGCATGGTTTGAATAGTGTAAATAAAATCAAGTTATTAGCATTTAGATTTCATGTTTTTGTTGAAAATAATGTTTAATTGTTCTAATGCTAACTATACATAGTTTGGTGAAGTTTTGGGATGTGATTTCTAAGACTATATAAGTTCTTTTATGTATATTTTGCAGCAAGACAAGGAAATGAGATGCGTTGGAGTATTGCAACTATTCCTTAAGTATCATTTTGTGACTATGAAAGGTTCAATTTTTTATACTTTGATTTGGATTGGTTAATCCTGAGAACCGGTTATTGTGTTTTTATTTTCGAAGAATAGCAATTTATTGTTACGGTGTTACCAACTTACATGTACCTGGTCCTGCAATCACGCTCTAATAAGTGTGAACTCTTTACCTTCTTTTAATCATATGCATCATGTTGTGACCACAAAATTTCAGAAATTTTTGATTCAATTGTGTTTGGCATTGGCTCCTTGAGAATGGGTTTATTTTAAGGTTTTTTCCCAATTAATTTTTTCTAGACAACCCTGGCAACAACCTCAACAATTAGTTAAAATGTTGAGTGGCTGATGGTTTTGTGCACAACCACAATGTAACATTGAGATTAAGTTCTCCAAGAATATGGTACAGAATTTTAAAAAGCTGCAAAAAAATTAGAAAAATTAAGGTAGTCTCTTTTTTAATGTGATTTGGATTTTCAACTATCTTTCTGTGTGGTTAGGTCCACTGAGTTGTGTGTGCTTGATTTTATTTGTTATTGTCATTGAACAATTATAATTTCGAAGTATGTTAATGTTTATTTATGTCTGTTAATATAAACACTAATACCTCTCAAACTGTTTGTACTTTTAATTGTTGGCAGGTTAATTGCAAGCTAAGTCAGCATGTTGTTATGCCATTATCGTTTCAGGACCCATCCATCAATAGATCTTCTGAAAATTTGTTTCATGGCATTGTTAATGCATTATTATATGCTCCAATATTGACTGCATATGTTCAATATTGCTAAGTGCCTTTTCAACATATTGACAGTAATTACATTTATCAGAAAATAACATTAACTCATTCATAGTGCTTTATCAATGAATTTATGTCTATTATATATCTCATCGAGTTATGTTTTAACTATATATGACTCGTGCGGCAGCACGGGTAGACGATCAAGTTTAATTAAAATGGCACTATTTTGTTTGAAGTACCATAGAAATTGCCATTGCATGTTTGGATAAACTACTTAATTAAGCACTTATAGCATGCACACGTTTACGATATATATGTTATCAGGTAAATCGCATATAATCTTATAACAGAACGAACAAATTCTCATCGCCGTTAAGCGTACCGTTAGACGTTCTTAGTGCCTATGCACATTCTCATCATCCAGGATACAATTTCATGCAGATTTTCTTGCACCATTTGTTGAGGAAATACCTACGGGCATGTTTACAAGAAATGTGCTTGCAGAATAATCTGCGAGAAACTCAGTAGGAAAAACCCTTAAAAATTACAATCAACAATCAAAAGTTTCTTACAGATATCTTCACTTTCCCTGCAGATAATTCCGTAGGAAATTACGAGAGGATCTCAAAGTTCACGGGAAACAATTAGTCACAAGGTGTTACATAAACACACCTAAATCCTTGGAAAAACCATAGAAAAATAAAGAATTCATAGGAGTGTACTTCATAACTGTAATGAAGCAAACATTAGAGTACACTATGAGTTCAAATAATCATTGTGTGGTATTAACTCGTCTTAAACGCTTCTTCCTGTTTGTCCATGCAACCTGAATTCTGTTTGCTCTATGTGATTTCCCATAAGGCGATTCATACCTGACATAACACAATCATCAAATGAATATGTCAAAGCCATGGTTTTAATAGTGTATATTATGCACAAAAGTCACACATCCTAGTAATATGTACGGGTGTAACGGTTTGGTTTGGACCGGTTTTCAGTCAAAAAAATGTCCAATCCGATGAAATTTTCATAGGTTCGGTGTCACTCTTTTTCAAAAAAGGAGCTGAACCAAACAAATCAGTTTGGATCGATTGATCGGTTTATTTGAAAATACAATTAAAAAAAATTCATATTCTCACAAATTTATATATCATGATACAACATACATCATACTAAAATATTGGCTTAATTGTAGTTTTAGCCCCCTAACTTTCCTAAAGTTGCGATTTTGGCCCCCTAAGAAAAAAAACTACAAAACAGCTCCTTAAGTTTTGCAACTGTAGCAGTTTTGGCCCCCCAAGGCAAAAAAAAAATAAAAAAAATAACACGTGGCACCTCACTTAGGGTGCCACGTCAGCGTAGACCGAGTCAATATCAGTCTTGGGGGCCA
>Ga0315914_1003610_pt1 | contig 23459 bp, 16 predicted proteins | sample MpolenodulesMG_FD_203920 | JGI IMG/M metagenome (GOLD analysis project Ga0315914, IMG submission 203920) | Medicago polymorpha root nodule microbial communities from Los Angeles, California, United States - elongated nodules | ecosystem: Host-associated > Plants > Roots > Nodule | place: USA... | reverse complement strand
CTATAATAACCCAAACCAAGCTGGACCGTCCAACACCAATTACCCTCCCTACAATAACCCACAATACCCAATGTACACCAACCAAAACTACAACCACCCACCAACACCAACAAACCTACTATCTCACTTCTCTCCGGCTTCATTGAACTCGAATGAACAATTTATGGATATGGGATGGCCAACAAGGGAACACGATGTGTCGTTGTCGTTGGGTTATGGTAGTCAAATACAATCAACTACAGATAACATTGACGAAGGCCAACATGACCCTCAAGTAAATCGTGGAAGAAATTGTCGAAGATGAGGGTGTGGGACAGCAGGGCATTTATAATAATTGTAGATTTTATGGTAATATTATTTGTTATATAACTTTTATTAGTTTATTAAAAATAAATTATTTTAATTATTTTTTTATATATATATTATGCATGCAAAAACGGAAACCAATGCACAAATTTTGTCCTTATTATACGACGCAACTCCAAGTAGAGGGGTATTTAAAATTTTAAAAAAAAAATACAAAAATACCCCGCAACTCCAAGTAGAGGGGTATTTAAAATTTTCGAAAAAAAATAGAAAAATACCCCGCAAGTCCAAGTTGCGGGGTATAATAAGGACAAAATTTCGTCACTTTTTAGGATACCCCGCAACTCCAAGTGGAGGGGTACCAGAAAGTCAGAAAAAGTAGAATATTTTTACAATTTTTTGAAAAAGTAGGACAATTTTAGAATTTTTGGCAAAAACTAGGGCAAAAACAAAAAAATTTCCTCATATTACACCGCCCTTTCTTCCTATTTCTAATCACACTAACCTCCCAAAAGATGGTTTATATCTTAATCCAAGATTTGATGTTTCCACTATCTCTCAATTAACCTCCGTTAAACAAAATCATCGATACCAAAATAGCATTTGTCTTCGTTTGTATCAGTTGCCATATCTGCCTTAATCATTAAACATAATTGAACACTTGGTTGTATTTTATATTAAAAACCCAAATGTACTTGGAAGAATTGTCGTCAGAGCTGTAAAAACATGCAACCATGCATAAATCTTGAATACAATTCTTTTTTGTGAACGGCCAATCACCCAATGAAAATGGTTAAGAGGGTTAGAGAGGTGACGAACAAATGTTAAAGACAAATTTTCTCTCCATTGAAAATTTTCTAAGTTTTCTCCATTTTTATTCTCCATCATTAAAACCGACTAACCACTTTTCTTTATAATTTAACTCTCATTTTCTCTCTCATATTTAATGGTTGAAATTTCACTTGAAAAAACTTGAAAAAAAATTCATTGGAGAGAATCCAAATCCATCAAAAAGATGCTTTCACCATTAGTTTGATGATTGTCGCGTACATCCCTAAAAACAATGTGATGAAAGACTAAGGGCCTGTTTGGTTGAGTTTTTGTTTTTTACTTTTTAAATACTCTTTTTTAAATCAGTTTTAAAAAACTCTTTTTAAGAAAGAAAAACAAAAAGTTGTTTGATAATTCTATTTTCAAAAACTGTTTTGCAAAAGAGAAAATGAAAAAACTTGTTTGGTTAATTTATTTTCAATTTATGTTTCGAAAACTTAAAAAATCAAATTTGTTTATATATTTCAAAATTTTCATAATCATTCACTACCGACTTGCATATAAAAAAAGTTTTTTTACAAGCATATAAAAAAAGTTATTGAGTTTAATTCTTGTACGGTGGTTTTTTTTACACATACATAACCAATTTAATCACATTACAATGTCATTTTTCAAGTTGTTTCAAAATAAAAATATCATCTTTTCAAGTTATAAGTTCCTAAGATATTTCCTCAAAAATAAAAAGCTCCTAAGATATATTGTCGAAATTTTTTCCCTAAAATATCTACATGTTATTTGATGGAATGCATATAAAACAAATTAAATTCATAGTTTTAACATAATATTTAAGAGTTTAATTGAGATGTATTGCCGGTATAAATTGAGTACAAATCACAATCGATTATATGTTTGATTTTAAAAGTTGTTAAAATTAAAATCAAATATTGCCAAGAAAATATAATAAAATCAAATGTGACTAATAATCTACTATATATGATTGATTGATGGTGTAGATTTTTTACACTGACAACATTTTTTTTACAGCAACGACGTATATGAATTAAATCTAATATAATGTATTAAAAAATTATTAGGCTTCATTCTAGGTTTGATCCTCCTATTTTCACTCGGTCAAATAATTGGACCCCAATGTTAAAAGGGTTATGCTAAGGAGTTGACTAATTCCGTAAATGAGTTAAAATAGGAGATCCAAAATTATAATAAATCCAAATTATTATTATAGACTATCCGTGTAAAATTATTTTATACATACATTCACTAATGTATTACCACATTATTTTTATTATGAACCGAACATCCTCCACACACATCTGCATATATTAATCTTTCAAGCTGGGTAAAACTTTCATGGATGTCAAAATCTCCCAGGTTATATGACAAAGTTGTTAGATGAATATGTAAAATAATCTTACATTAAAGGTGTATAAAAATCAAACTCTATTGTTATTATAATAAAAAAATAAAAATAAAATGTCACTCAAGTATGCTGTTAGCCTGCCCTCATATTAATGGCAATGGAGCTTGTTTTGTTTGTTCACAATTTATAATGTATTTACGGTATTGCCATTAATGAAAAGTTGTTCTTTTCCGCGTGTTTTTGCTTTTCGAAACCGAAAGCGAAAACTCAAAATTGAAAATCAAAACAGGTTTGAGCAGTTTTGATTTTATAGTTTTAAAAAGAGGATAGTTAAAAACAGTTTCCGAAACTCCGAACAGAAAAGTGATTCATAAACAGGTTTGTAGTTTTTAACTTTTTGAAAACTGAAAAACTGATTTTGTATGGTTAGCGGTTACGCTAGACTTTTCTATCAATTTTTAAGTGTGTAGGAAGATAACTTTCTTTGATGTTCTTATTTATTACGACAGAATATTAAAAAGTAATTAATATTAAAAAGTAATTTATTCCGTTCCTTATCATCAGAAAATTTTTAACAAAAATTGGTCATGTTTATATATTAAAATGTCACAATTTTTTATGTGTAGTAATTGTTTAATTTATCCCTTATTTGATTATTTTTTTATATTAGCGAGTGTATTTAATGTTTCACAATATTTATAAGGGTATTTGTAACAGCAAAAAATTATAATAATTAATGATTGTATTGGTTTTTATGTTTTTTATTTTTCTTCTTACAATAAGGATCTCAATGATTTATGTCTTTCTTTTCTTGTAAAATGGATCGGGGAAGTACTAAAGTTCATTAGAACTAGGAAACCATCTTTAAACTAGGCTTAAACACATTTTTGGTAATTTATCTTTATTCCAGGACCCATATTGGTGTCTTATTAAAATAAAAGTGTTGATGTGTCTTTTAATTTGTTTAATTGATATCATGTTAGTCCTTTTTATTCATCAAAGGCTATCGACATTAATTGCAATATATGTGGGATGCCAGTTAGCATCTCCTTCTTTCAAGTTTACCAATTCCTCTATTTAATTTGTTTAATTGGTACCATGTTAGTCCATTCTATCTATCAAAGGCTAACGACGTTATAACTACAGTACATGTGGCATGCGAGTTAGCATCTCTTTAAAGTTTGCCAATACCCCTATAAATCAAAATCAAGGTTTATTAGAATCCTTTTTTTTCCCAATTTTTTCACCCAAAATTTGGGATTGCAATCGATCTTCTTCCGCATATGAGCTAACATATCAAATTTGCAAGGTTCCTAATCAACCCCCTTTCTGAAATTGTTGAACAATGGTGCAGAGGTCGGATCCAACACAAATCCGCATGGATCTCTTATTTCAAAACCATAAATTCATGAAAATTGCTTTTATGACATTGATAACTTCATATTGACACATGTAAATGACATAAAAGCCCCCAGCGGTAGTTAACTGCCGTTGCTTTTTTCCCCCAAAACCAGAAAATGCCTACCTCCTATTCACTCATCACCTTACCTCACCATTACCTAAACTCAAAAACTCCCCATTTCAAAAATATTTTGTCAAAATCTTGGTTCCAAATCATTGCTGATCGATTGCTAGGACGTTTCTACACACAATATGCATTAAAGAACATGTATTGCAAGTTTTAACTCGTTTACATTTGATTGGTTTTCCAGCGTCGGTAAAGTTGTTTAACAATTTTCTGACTGTTTTGATAATGGATTCCACGTACAAAACCAACTTGTATAGGATGTCATTGTTTGAAATAGTTGGAGTCACCTCAACTTATTTGACATATTCGGTTAGTTTTGCATTTATGACGTCGGAGAAAGAGGATAACTTTACTTGGGCTTTGCAAATGTTGCTTAAACTTCTTGAACCAAATAGTGATATGCCTAAGGTGGTAGTGACCGACAGGGACACGAGTATGATGAATGTCGTAGCAAATGTTCTCCCCGATAGTAGTGCAATACTTTGTTGTTTCCATGTTGACAAAAATGTCAAAGCAAGAATCATCACTGATTGAAAAGTTAAATAAAATGTTGTGGTAGTGGATGGGCAAAAGAAGATTGTCGACGAGGCGAAGCATAGTAAGTTAGTTGATACCATATTTGATGCATGGAAAAAATTGGTTGAATCTCCTACTCAAGAGTTATATGAGGGTAATCTAATGGAATTCCAAGATGCTTGTAAGTATTATCCAAAGTTTCTTCTCTATGTTCAAGAAACCATTTTGAAGCCTTTTAAGAAGAAATTAGTGAGGGCATGGACATACCTTGTGTTACATCTTGGGTGCAGGACCACGAACAGAGTTGAAGGAGCTCATGGTGTGGTGAAGGAATATTTGTCCACCTCCAAGGGTGATTTGGGTACTTGTTGGCAAAAAATAGATGAGATGTTGGCAAACTAATTTGGGGAGATACAATCATCGTTTGGTAGGAGTGTTACAGTCTTGAAACATCGATACAAAGATGTCACTTTATACTCTGGGTTGGGGGGTCACATGTCTAGAAAAAACCAACAAATCAAGACAATCCTATTTTGTTGAATGACACTCCGGTTAAAGCAAACGAAGAATTTGAAGATGTTGTGGAACATTTAGAAGATTTAATTTCATTAGGTGAAATATGACACCTTTTGATCGGTGTTCATCCGTTTGTGTAATCTTACCGAATAATTGATAACTTATGAAATGTTGATGTTTGTGATTGTTGGATGTTGTTGTTTCGGTCTGAGTTCACGCGGAATTGCCGTTTGAAATTACAGGTAAAAGCAGGCCAAAATGGATGGAAAAACCATTGCAGACTGCACTTGTTCTGTTTACTGGTGTGAACGGCAGTTAACTACTGCTGGTTCCTTGAGCGGCAGTTAACTGCCGTTGGGGGCTTTTAGATAAATTACTTGTGTCATTGTGAACTTTTGTATGTCAAAAAAGCAATTTTCTAAATTCACATGGAAAGGACCAACGTGGTTCCAATTAAACAAATTAAAGGATCTATATGCACCTTTCTCTTTTACTAAAGGACCAACATGAACTCTGAAATAAAGACGATGGATAAAAAAGTGTTTAAGCTTGTAAACTACTTTTATTATATTTTCTTCTATCTATTTACTACCAATAACAAAATTAAGATCAAAATCAAAGAAAAACTTGAGCATATGGTTTTAATTTGGGAAATTAAAATAATCATTTTGGTTCTTGAGTGTGTAATAAGTAATTACAATAATCTTTCAATAAATCAAAATTTCAAAATAGTCTTTAATTGTGTATTTTGTTAGTCAAAATAGTCTCTGACACTAAAATAGATAAAAAAAAATTAAGTTTGTTGAGTGTCATTTAAAGTATTTGGACTATCTATTTTTATTGGTAGGTCTGCGCAACATGTATTTAATTTTCTTTTTTTTAAGAAGGTAAACTAACCCCCTCAAATTGGTACCACAGAGAATCAAACCTGAGATTTATTGTCATACTTTGATTAATGAAATTATATTTGACGTAAAAAATTATTACGAACGAAAAATAATAATATTGTAGGAATCTAACTAATCTGTATGTAATATGTTCCTTTCAAAAGGAAAAACTAATCTGTTTGAAATAAATTAAATGAAATGTTCTTATAATTGTTTATAATTTATAATCAATGTTAAAATAACACAAGATGATAAACTTTATTACTATATTTTTTTTGAGAGAAATCTTATTAAATTGGCTTCATATGTACTCATCAAACAATATTGGCTTCATATGGGACGTGTCTTTCTTGCATGCGGTTTAGTGACACATGCGAGTGGTGTCAAATTAATTTTGCATGCACTTCAATTATTCTAGTTCTCATGCAACACAATTTTGTTTATTTCTGCATGAAGTCGCTCTGACACCTGCACTTTAGGTTTGAGGAGTCAGTGTTTTTATTGTAAAAAATGGAAAAAAAATATAAATTATTAAAGTGGTACTAATTGGTACTCTCCATCTTGAATATAGGAGACAAATAAGTCAACAAAAATTAATATATTTGATCTTGTTTCTAATTTAATATATTTATGTATGTTAAGTTGTTCACCTAAATATCTTATATATATATATATATATATATATATGATCAGAGGTAATATTTGAGATTTAACTTTATGGCAAAAAACTTTCTGGTAATTCGAATTGAAGTTGAACCAACTTAATCAAATTTCTAATTGCAGTGGTAGTTCACTTAGCAGGTATATAATTTTCATATTCACTGTGTTGAACTAGCCTCTACTTAATATTTTGAATATTAAACAGTATAAAATATCAGTTTTTACGATATAATATTGTAAAAATAAATCATCGCGGGTTTAACTCAATTAGTAAAGAAATTGTATAATATATGCAGAGTTGGAGTTTGTATCTCAAACTCTCCACTTATTCATCTTAAAAAATTGAATTACTAACTACTAGACTACTTAACCAAATAAAAAAAATAAATATTTGTTGCATTATACAAAAATATTAATATTTATTACAAAATTAATACTTAACCAAATAAATAATTACTGAATTATACAAAATATTTAATTAATTATACGTCTTTTTGACCGTATGTTTGACTTAATTAGAGTTGTTAATTGCATTATAAGATATGCCTTGATGATTATGAAAATATTTATTAATGTTCCTGTGATCGTAATTCACTTGGTAGGGACATTGCATAATATATATGCAGAGGTCGGGGTTCGAACACTGACACCCCACTTATTAATCTTAAAAAAATGTGAATTTCTATCTGATAGACTACTTGACTAAAAAGAAACTATTTATTACAATACAAAAATATTAATTTTTACAATTTAATATTTATTTTTACAATATTGAACTGGCCTCTAATTAGTTTTTAAAATATCAACAAATACAAAAATAAATATTAAATACATTATAAGGTTGATTAAATTTTTAAAAAATCAATTACTGACAAAATTAATGAGTTAAATTTGTACCATGATAACTAAAATAAATAATAATTTTTTTAACAAGCAAAATATTAATAAAATTAATACCATTAATTAAAATAAATTGAGGCCAACAACGATTGTCTTCCTTGCCGCCCCTTGGTCCGGCCCTCTCTATATTCTAAAATGGTAATTGTTCTTTAGGCATCTATCAATTGCTCATAAGCACCTATTGAACGATATTTAATTGTCGTTTGGCGCCTTTTCAATCAATTGAACAAATTTAAAAAGTGAATTTAACTGTAATTAACTATTTCCGTACTTTCTAGGTCCATAAAGAGCAATTACCTCCTAAGATACAAAAAAATGTCAGTGTTTTTTTTATAGGAACTATTGTCAAAGATGATAAAATTATACTAACTCTTTAATAGTTTTGTTAGTTTAACTAATAAATTATTGTAAATAATTGAAAGAAAAAAATTGATTATGTCCCAAACAAATTTTGATTCCAATTTTTTATCAAAAAATTACTCTTTTCTATTTAAAAAAGTGCGCTAGCAAACGGAATTACTCTATTAGAGTAAGTACGTCCAGAATTACTCTTTTATGATTAATATACTTTAAATTTTAAGAATATTTCCCTACCAACTCCCTTCACCTCCAAACTATACATTTAATCTTAAACAAACAATCTAAATATAGACTAGTGATAACTTACAAAATCAAGGTATGAATTTATAAAAAATAAAAATAAAAAAATGAAATAAGAAGGTACGTATGTATGTACATTCAAATCTATAAATAAGCAACATAGCTTGCTTAGTTTGGCTCAAGTCACTGACTTTTATTTATTCTTACTCTATCACATAATTAAGTTGCAAAACTAAAATAGTATAGTAGTGTTTGTGCAAACATGTTTTCAAACGTGACAGGAATGCTTAATAGAGGCCATAAGATAAGAGGGACAGTGGTGTTGATGCGTAAGAATGTGTTGGATTTCAACACAATTGTGAGTATTGGTGGTGGAAACATCCATGGAGTCGTCGACACCGGCCTCAATCTCATCGGTTCAACTGTTGATGGCCTCACTGCCTTCTTGGGTCGTAGTGTCTCCCTTCAGCTGATTAGTGCTACCAAGGCTGATGGTTAGTTATTAGTTAATTAATTTCTTCTTGCAAGTGTTATTTCTCTTTCAACAAGATCTTAGCTCAGCTATAAAAGTTTAACGCTATAACCTCAAATAATAGAGTTCAAATTTCTTTAGAGACGGTTGTAACATGATCATTAATGTCATTTTATTAATAAACTTTTATAAAAAAAATTAGTCATCATTGAATAAATTTAATTATATATGTAGCAAATGGAAAAGGGAAAGTTGGAAAGGATACATTTCTCGAAGGTATTCTTGCCTCATTACCAACCTTGGGAGCTGGTGAAAACGCATTCAATATCCATTTTGAGTGGGATGATGAGATGGGAATTCCTGGTGCATTTTACATCAAGAATTATATGCAAGTTGAGTTTTATCTCAAGAGTCTAACTCTTGAAGATGTTCCGAATCATGGAACCATTCGCTTTGTATGCAACTCTTGGGTTTACAACTCAAAACTCTACAAAAGTCCGCGCATTTTCTTTGCCAACAAGGTACTTTACATCAATATATTTAGTGCATGTTTTGTATTACGGTAGGTTTATCACAATCATCGTGAGTAACCATGATTATAGTAATCAACGGTGATGCTAAATGTACACTTATTTTCCAATCAACTATATTTTACCAAAGTAACCATTATTTTTAAATGAACTTTCTAATGATGTCTAATTATTTTGCCAAGTCCCAAACTAACTTTTAATTAAATATTATCATGCAGTCATATGTTCCAAGTGAAACACCATCTCCACTAGTCAAGTATAGAGAAGAAGAATTGCAAAATTTAAGGGGAGATGGAAAGGGAGAGCGCAAGTTACATGAAAGGATCTATGATTACGATGTCTACAATGATTTAGGCAATCCAGATCACGGTGAAAGTCTTGCTCGCCCTGTTCTTGGAGGGTCTAGCACACATCCCTACCCTCGCAGGGGAAGGACAGGTCGATATCCAACAAGGAAAGGTTAGTTCAAATTTTAGTAACAAACATAGCAAAGTGATATTATAGTGTGATTTGATTGAATGTATGTATAAAAAGTTTTATTTAGTCGGTTCATAGAAATTAATCTCGTAGTTGTATTTTAAAAAATAATATATGTGTCTTGCTATTGTCTTATTTTGAACAGATCCAAATTCTGAGAAACCAGCAACAGAAATATATGTTCCAAGAGATGAAAATTTTGGTCACTTGAAGTCGTCAGACTTTCTTACATATGGAATAAAATCTGTATCTCAAATTGTATTGCCTGCATTTGAATCTGCATTTGATTTGAATTTTACACCGCATGAGTTTGATAGTTTCCAAGATGTGCGTGACCTCTTTGAAGGTGGAATTAAGCTGCCTCTAGATGTAATTAGCACAATTAGCCCCTTACCTGTGATCAAAGAATTATTTCGTACTGATGGTGAAAATGTCCTCAAGTTTCCACCACCTCATGTTGTTAAAGGTATGATAAATACATATTACACTGTAAATTAAACTATGCTTTGAGTAATATCATTTAATTATGATAGTTCTTTATTGTTTTGAGCAGTGAGCAAGTCTGCATGGATGACAGATGAAGAGTTTGCAAGAGAAATGCTTGCCGGTGTAAATCCTTGCATGATTCGCGGTCTTAAAGTAAGTTTGAGTATTTATTGCTAAACATTTTGTATAATCTAATTATTTTGATTGATATCAATGTTCATGAATGGTAGGAGTTTCCTCCAAAAAGCAATCTAGATCCCACAGTATATGGTGATCAAACTAGTAAGATAACTGCAGATGCATTGGAACTTGATGGGTGCACAGTAGATGAGGTAAAATATTTTAATCATAACTAAAAAGGACTAGTATGATTTTAATCTTGCACCGTAAAATCAAATGGCCATGTTTTTGGCGACATCAAGTGATTAAGATTAATTGTGTGGAACAGGCACTTGCAAGTGGGAGGTTATTCATACTAGATTACCATGATACATTTATCCCATTTCTAAGAAGAATAAATGAGACTTCTGCAAAAGCTTATGCTACTAGGACAATCCTTTTTCTAAAAGAAGATGGAAATTTAAAGCCAGTGGCCATTGAATTAAGTTTGCCACATCCTGATGGTGACAAATCGGGTGTCGTTAGTCAAGTCATTTTACCTGCAAATGAAGGTGCTGAAAGTACTATTTGGCTACTAGCAAAAGCTTATGTGGTGGTTAATGATTCTTGCTATCATCAACTCATGAGTCATTGGTAAAATATCATTATTGACAGTGCAATATTTTACATAAATAATCATTCTTACTATGCTTAATTAATTTGTACTGTATCAATGTTTTTTCTTATATATATATTGGTATAGGTTGAATACCCATGCAGTAGTTGAGCCATTCGTTATTGCAACAAATCGACAGCTTAGTGTGATTCACCCAATTTATAAACTTTTATCTCCTCATTATCGGGACACCATGAACATCAATGCACTTGCAAGAGAATCTCTAATTAACGCCAATGGCATAATAGAGAGAACTTTTTTGCCTTCAAAGTATGCTGTGGAAATGTCTTCAGCGGTTTACAAGAATTGGGTTTTCCCTGATCAAGCCCTTCCAGCTGATCTTATCAAGAGGTAATAGAATGATGTTGTAAATTTAGAACTGGCTCTTGATGTTAATAATTAACATATATTTGCATTTTGCTTGATTCAGAAATATGGCCGTTGAGGATCCATCGTCCCCATACGGACTTCGTCTTCTGATAGAGGACTACCCTTATGCTGTTGATGGATTAGAGATATGGACAACTATTAAAACATGGGTACAAGATTATGTATCAGTGTATTATGCAACGGACAATGACATCAAAAATGATTCTGAGCTTCAACATTGGTGGAAAGAAGTTGTAGAGAAAGGTCATGGTGATTTGAAAGATAAGCCATGGTGGCCCAAGTTGCAAACACTTGAAGAGCTTGTTGAAGCTTGCACTATCATCATATGGACGGCTTCAGCCCTCCATGCAGCTGTTAATTTTGGACAGTATCCTTACGGCGGTTTTATTCTTAACCGCCCGACTCTCAGTAGAAGATTACTTCCTGAGGAAGGAACTGCACAATATGATGAAATGGTGAAGAGTCCTCAAAAGGCTTACTTGAGAACAATCACGCCAAAGTTTCAGACTCTTATTGACCTTTCAGTGATAGAAATATTGTCAAGACATGCTTCTGATGAAGTTTACCTTGGACAAAGGGAAAATCCACATTGGACCTCTGATTCAAAAGCTTTACAAGCATTTCAAAAGTTTGGAAATAAACTTGCAGAAATTGAAGCAAAACTAGCAAAGAAGAACAATGATCCGAGCCTGAACAATCGACTTGGGCCGGTTCAATTGCCATACACTTTGCTTCATCCCACTAGTGAGGAGGGGTTAACCTTTAGAGGAATTCCCAATAGCATCTCTATCTAAGAAAACTAGTGGTTTATTTACTATATGTTATTGTATTTTCAATAAAGAGATGCTCCATTTGACCAAAATAAAAACAGATGCTCCAAATAGTGCATCTTATCTATGTTATAATAATCAAATGTATGCATTTCCTTCTCCTTTACTTGGAGCATGTGTATGTTTAAATATTTGTAAAGTTCCCAAATAATAAGAGCATTATTAGTTTGTGTGTTTATCTCTATTGTATACTAATTTTTTTTTACTTTTCTATTCTTTATTTGAATTAAATCATAAGTTCTAACTATTCAATCAAAACTTCAAATGGTGGCGGTTATATGCTATTCCGAGTCGTCTTTTGTTGGCCGAGTCTATAGGCTACACTCAAATCCTGGTTGAAACAGACTCTATAGCTGTCCTGATCAGGTCAATCAGATTAGAGGATTCTTTTCTCAAAATTGGAGTCTTTTCTTTCAGCGTTGTGCAGATTGACTTGCTAAATATCGAGAAATGTTAGAGGATTCCTTAAATATGGCTCTCTAAAGTTGTAATGGAAAGTTTACTAAGTCAAATGCACAAAATCTGTAGAAGTGTTTGTTCATTCTAGAATCTTCCCACAAATTGGCTACTCCTAGAGTTCTAGTATATACCATTAACTACTTGAATGATTTATTGGCTATTATGCTTGTTACTCCAGGAGTATGTAGTGGTTTTTGCTAAATAGTTAAATATCTTCTGAGCTAACAAGTGCCCTAACGGCACTTGATAAGAAGTCTAATGATTCCTTAAAAAAAAAGTCCAATACTTTAAAAATTGACTTTTGCTTCATTAAACTCATCAATCAATTCTAGTTTTGTCTTCTTAGACCATTCACAATGCAACACCTCATTTGGGTGCTTAATGAGTCCCGATTATACACGTCATTCGTTTTATAATTAATACTTGATAAACACTCAATCTCTCCAACCCAGTACCTCAAAGTAATTATTAATTTGGTCCCAGCAATAACTTTATATCATTAAATTTTAACAATAATATATATACTCATTCATAATTATATAATTTTAAAATAGTGAAGTAATTTAATTATAAATTATAAAAAAAAGAACATTTTTTATTTTTATTAATAATTCAAGAAAAGGTTAAAACTTGAAAAAACAATATAAATGAATGATGATAAATTACATAACTAAATAACAACTAATTTTGTTGACTATCACTCCCAAAGCGTTGCCAAATATGCTCCACAAAATCATGTTGAAGTTGAAGATGAGTTTGTCTATCTCAAATTCTAACTTTTTTTTAGGAAATCAAATTCAACTATTATTCACAACTATTATACAATTTATTTTTTAATATCAAAATAATACAATAATTAAATATACAGAGAAAAATTAGAATTAATTGTACATGTGGGACCCATAAGTAATAGGAGAGAGGCACGGGTGTCTATAAAAGCACTCATCTTTATAAACACCATATTCATTGATGCCACAAAGGGGGTGCCTATTTAACATGGTGCTAAATAGGGGAAGGACCCGGTTGTAGATGGTCTTAAAGAATGCCCTAATGTAATTGTCAGCATAACCCTTTAATTAAATACAAATGTGTAACGTTAAAAAATGACAACATCAATAAAAAAAGCTACGGCGGAGATTTAATTTTTCTTGATTTGCTGCATAGTAGTTTAGTTACTTGTTCTGTGGAGTCCTCAATTTGTGCTCCTATTCTGCAGTAAAACATTATATAGTTGAACTATTTAGAACATGAGAATGAACAAATGAAGGCAAAACTTTCTGTGTATTTTTAAAGATTGCAGTAAACAGCTATTTATCACCTAGTATAAAAATTTGTATATGAAACAATCCTATATTTAGAGGATGAAATTTTTTTAACTTTAAATTTGTAAATGACAACATTGATAAAAAATTTGTATATTGCGAAATTCATAATATGTTATGAACATGCACTTAATACTGCTGGTTCCAAAATCATACAACTTAGCTGCTACAAAATGTTTGTTCTTGAGATAGAGATAAGAATTATGCATGAAGTTGTTTCTTTGATCCAAGAAAATTTGCTGTGATTAATTTTCTCTAGCACAAAAATCAAAATACCTTTTTGGTATGTAATGCGTGAATGTGATAAAGGGTGTGTGTGGTTTTTCTGTGGAGATGGTTACACTGTATGGAAAAAAGAATGTGACTAATACCATAGGCTAAATTCATGTTAGTTATGCTAGATTTTTAAGATTAGAGCTGAAGTAGTAGTAGAAAGGCAATGTAAAATTTTACGAACATAATTATTTTTATTATTCATAAACATTTTATTACAACCACAGATACATTTATTGATGCTAAACATGAAATCACTCAAATACAAAAGCTAACCATGGCAGGTAGATGAAGGATTATGGATTCCTTCTTCTGCATCTTTTATTCATAGGTATAAATAATATATGCTTAAGGAACCATAGACCTCTTCAGATAGAGATACTATTAGGAATTCCTCTAAAAGTAAGTCCTTCCTCACTAGATGGATGAAGCAAAGTGTAAGGCATCTGAACCGGTCCATGACGGTGTCTTAGCTTCTCATCATTGTTTCTCTGAGCAAGATTCTTCTCAATTTCTGCTAACTTATTTCCAAACTTCTTAAAGGCCTCTAATGCCCTTGTATCTGATGTCCAGTTTGGATTGTCTCTCTCTCCAAGATACACTTCATCAGAAGCGTGCCTTGACAATATTTCTATAACAGAAAGGTCGATAAGTGTCTGAAATTTTGGTGTAATTGTTTTCAAGTAAGCCTTTTGTGGACTCTTGACTAGCTCGTTGTATTCAGCTGACCCTTTCTCAGGCATGAATCTCCTACTAAGAGTTGGACGGTTTAATATTAAACCTCCATAGGAATACTGTCCAAAATTAACAGCTGCATGAAGAGCTGAAGCAATCCATATGACAGTAGTGCAAACTTCGACTAGCTCTTTGCGAGCTTGCATCTTAGGCCACCACGGCTCGTTTTTCTTATCACCGTGACCAACCTCTACGAGTTCTTTCCACCAAGCTTGGAGTTCAGAATCTTGTCTAAGTATGTCATCTGTGGTGTAGTACAAGGAGACATAGTCTTGGACCCATGTCTTTATGGCAGCCCATATATCTAATCCATCATGAGCATAAGGGTAATCCTCTACCACAAGCTTAACACCACATGGGGAAGATGGATCCTCAATTGCCATTCCTCTAAATAACAGTTTACAAACAACAACTTCACATTATAAACATAGAAAGGTCTTTAAGTTTATGTATTTTACTATGATCAAACCAGTTATGCAAAAACTAAAATAACAGCTTAACATTATGTTTGTGACAAAAATACCTTTTTATAAGATCAGCAGGCAATGCTTGACCTGGTAAAGTCCAATTCTTGTAAACTTTCGAAGACATTTCCATAGAATATCTTCCCCACAAAAATGTTTTTTCGATGATACCTCCATCGTTGACCAGGGATTGCCGAGCAAGAGAATTTATATTCATTGTGTCACGATAGTGAGGATACAAAAGTTTATAAATGGGATGAAGATAGCTCAGATGTCTGTTAGTTGCTATCACAAATGGTTCAACAACTGCATGAGTATTTAACCTATTATCATCAAGAATCAAAAATCAAGAATCAATTCATAGATATATGTATAAAAAAATATTATTTATGTTATTTATTGACAAGCTTATACCAATGGCTGACAAGTTGATGATAGCAGGAATCATTCACTACTACATAAGCCTTAGCCAGTAACCAAATAGTACTTTCGACACCTTCTAGCGCGGGTTGATAAACATGACTAACAGCACCATGTTCATCTCCGTCAGGGTGTGGTAAACTCAACTCTATGGCCAGTGGCTTTAAAGTTTTGTCACTGCTCAAGAAAAGGATGGTTCGAGTAGCATAAGCCTTTGTTGGAGTTGAGTTTATTCGCCTTAAATATGGCATTATTGAGTCATGATGTTCTAGCAGGAACAATTTCTTGTTTTGAATTGCCTTTAAAATCAAATACAATTGTCATTATTGTTCTTATTTGAACCATACTAATTTAATATAATGAAATTAAGCATAAAATATAATAGAATTCATCAAGCAAAATTGTACCTCTTCTACTGTGAGCCCTTCTAAATTAGGTTCTAGGTGTTCTCTGGTTATTTTACTTGTGTGATCACCATAGACTTGACTATCTAGCTTGCTTCGCGGAGGGAACTCCTGTAATAATCAAACAATGATCCTTCATGAAGTCATCCAAATCCATCCGATTAATGTCATCAATAATAGCTAACTTAACATGCAAAGGAAATCCAACCTTTTGGTTTAGAGTAGTTTTTATTGAAAACTCTTAGCTTACCTGAAGAGAACAGATCACATTTGGATTTACTCCAGCAAGCATTTCTCTTGCAAATTCTTCATCAGTCATCCATGCAGACCTACTTACTGTTCAATTAATAATATAAAATAGCAATTGTCATATAAGATTAATTTTTGAGATCCAAAAGCACTTAACAGGGCCATTTAGGTATGACAATGAAATACCTTGAAGTACTTTAGGTGGTGGATACTTGAGGCACTGTTCACCATCGGTTCGGAATATTTCTTTGAGCACAGGTAATGGACTTATCTTGCTAAGTACATCTGTTGGAAGCTTAATTCCACCCTCATACAATCCATGAACTTCATCAAAGCTATCAAACTCATTTGGAGTGAAATTTAAATCAAAGAATACAGACTCTAATGCAGGGACCACATTTTGAGATACTGCTTTCAGTCCGTAAGTAAGAAAATCTGATGACTTCAAATGACCAAAAGCTTCATCTCTTGGAAGATACACAAAATCACTCCTACTCTCACTTTTAGGATCTGTTTAATAACAATGAAATATTATCAACGCATTAACATTCTTGATTTCATAAAGTTTGATGCAAATTCCAAGTAGCAAATTAATAAATGATATTGTAAGATGATAAAACATTACTGAATGTGTTGGTAAATATTATTCAGACTCAATGTCATAGAAGTTTAACCTTTCCGATTTGGCTTTCTACCGGTTCTCCCCCTACGAGGATAAGGATATTCATCAGACCCTCCAAGAACAGGACGAGCATGATCTTCACCTTTCTCTGGATTTCCTAAATCATTGTAGACATCATAATCATAGATTCTTTCCCACTCTTTGCGTTCTCCTGTTCCATCTCCTCTTAAATTATCCAATTCTTCTTCTCTGTAATGGACTAATGGAGCCGGTGTTTCACTAGGAAGATATGCCTGCCATACAACTTTGTAATTATCTTCCTCGTGATTTATGGCTTAAAGTTCAACAATTTCAAAATAAACAAACATATATTAAACCTAAACGAGTATTTAGTAATGATATTCAAACACCTAATTTTTCATACACCTGTGTGACACCTGATTAATCATGTGTGTGTGTATATATATATACCTTATTGGCAAAGAAAATGCGGTCGATTTTGTGGTGTTTGGCATTATAAATCCAGGAGTTGCATACAAAGTAGATGCTTCCATGATTTGGAATGTCTTCAAGAGTCAAACTCACAAGGAAAAACTCAGTTTGCATAAAGTTCTTGATGTAAAATGCTCCAGGAATTCCCATGTCATCATCCCATTCAAAATGAATTTTGAATGCAGATTGACCTGCTCCCAATGTTGGTAACGAGGTAATTATACCTTCCAAAAAAGTAGCCTTTCCAAGCTTCCCTTTCCCATTTGCTAACCAAAAAAAAAGTAAAAAATTATTAAATGTATCAATACTAGTTTTCATTTTTTTTGACAAAGCAAACTCAAATGCTATCAACATTCAGTTCAGTAATTTTATGTACAATTAGTAAAAGCAAAATATAAAAAATACACGTGTGAAAAGAAATTAAATGATATTACTCTTGTCATGTGAACAAGACTTGCATCATGTTAAAGAGAATCGCATCAGATAAGAGATGGCGGTCTGACAATGTGTTTATAAGTGGGGGCAATCCTCCCAAGAGGTAGTCGATAGATCGATATTGTCAGACCATCTCTTATCTGATGTGAGACTTTTAACACAGCAATCTAAAGGTTTATGCACTCGGCGCACCTTGGTAGTCGATAAATCGATATTGAATTGTCCAAATTTCAAATTCTGTATTTCAGCTTTTTAATCAAAATATGCATCGAAATCTGAATTGTCGGATCTTGATTGTCGTAGTGCAGCAATAAATGTATAGAATTGGTGAATGCAACAAACTCAAATCGATATGCACACCTCAATCTTATTTTCTTTCAATCCCAAGCACCCATACATGTATAGAGTGGGTTCAGATAACAATTTGTTTGGACTCACATAAACACTTGTTATTGTGTTTGGAATGTATAAAACTATAATTTAACATTTCCGCATATTTCAGTATACTTTGGTGGAAAGGAGAAGGATTTTATTTATTTTTTTCGGTAAAAAGGAGAAGGATTTTAATGGTGGGAAGGGAAAGGAAGGGATTTTAAAATGATTTGAGTTTGGGTTGATAGGATAGTGGAGAAATTTCAAATTAAGGAAAATCTAAAATTACATTTTTAACTCTTGTAAGAAGATTTAAGGCCACATTAAATATAAAGCTATTTTCCTCAAAAAAAAAAGTCTCAACTTAAGCGAAAACTTCCAAAGGGAGATAAAATTAGCATAATAGAGATTTTGCCCTCCTCTCCTTCCCTCAAAAACTGAACAATACCTCTAAATTTAAAAAATCTTAAAATATTTCTTTTCACCTCTTTTTCTCCTCTGATTAAACAAACTATAAGAGATCCAAGTGCAATTTCACTCTAATAAAGCACTTATTACATAAAATTTGTTTGAAAATGTTAGATTTTGAGTTTATAGCTTCTAACTTGTAAGTTTACATGACCAAAAAAAACTTATTTGATAACATTTTTTTCTCAATATCTTGTAAATTATTTTTATTAGCTTATAATAAACTAGTTCAATTAACATATTGCCTATGTTTTTCTCACAGTCTTATTTTTCTCATCTTTGTTATATCATTTTATATTTATAAATTAGTTCAACCATCAAACATTACAAATTCAATCCGATAGTTTATCTGTTATAAACAAGTTTGTAAGTTATTTGTTGTAACTCATCCGCTATATAGTACTAGTTTATCGATTATCCGCTATTTATTTTTTTGTTAAACAAGTCATAATCACTTGTTCATGAATAATTAAATTGTACATTAATAAACCCTGCGTTTCACACTCATAAAGTATAGTATAGTTGTGGATGGAGGAAATTAGTGATAAGTAAATGAGAGTAATAACTAAATGAAATGACGAAATTACCATCGGGTTTAGTTGCACTAATCAACTGAAGAGAAACGGAACGGCCTAAGAAAGCAGTGAGATTATCAAGTGTTGAACCAAGAATATCAAAACCTTGACCAATAACTCCACCAACACTGGTTAAGCTATTTATATCCAAAACGTTCTTTCTCATCAACACCACCGTCCCTTTTATCTTATGACCCCTATTCAATATCCCCGTCACCCCTGAAAACATCTTTGCAAATACCTTAATTTATTTAAGTGGTCAACTAGCTTTATAGATTATATAGCAACACTATAATGTTGATGAGAATTCGTGAGGATGTGAAACATGGGATATTAGTATTTATAGAGAGGAGGTAACACTAACTTATAATTAATGGAAGAGTTGATATTTTTATTAAGATAAAAATGTTTTATCACTTTCTCCATTTCTTTACAAAGTGACTATTGTAAAAAAAAAAAAAAAAATCTATCGGTCACGTTTAGAAACAACTTTTACTTTTTTATATTTATTAAATAATTGGTGTATTTGAACTATATTATAATTTCATACATCAGTTATTTAGATACATCATATTCATTAACTCAACTAGTAATATCAAAATGATTAGATTAGACGTCTTCATCCAAGATCGAACGAGTGACCTTGTATAGTGTGTAAGTTTCAATGGTGTTTATCAATTCATATACCGAAGAAATTGTTTAAACTGACTTCTTGTGTACATTACACTGAATCTAATGTGCAATCTTATGCTGCGTGCGTGCATGCATGCAAAAGAACGAAACAGCTAGCCAAATGTCAAAGACCAGTATCTATTCCAACTCAGATCTTCTGTAGCTCACTTTGAGTTTGCGGTGCAGATTCTGTTGCAGACTAGTATTAATTATTTATTCGATTTATATAGATTCACTTAATTAAACTATTTTATTCTAATTTTAAGTTAAGTTTTTCTTTTATTAACACAAAATGAATTAAAAATATTTGTAATTTTTTCACAATATACCCCTAAATCCTAAAATAATTGATATTGTTTAACTGTATGCACAATTCAAAAAATAAATGAATAAATTTAGAGGCACTTGGCAAGATCAATACACAGGTGTCAACTCACCGGCATCATAATGCCCACGCACCCGCAACCAATACGACGTTCTATTTTTTAAAGGAAAATAATGATACATGAATATGTTTTGTGTCAAAAAAAGCAATAATATGAAAATATATTAAAAAATGGGTGCTGATTAATAAATATGATAGAGGTGTGTCCAAAAAAAAAATATGATAGAGGTAAGCTTTGTTTTAGGTACATTTATAGTATTGTACATTTTTATATAAAGGTCATAGTGTCAATTTAGAGCCACAGGTAGAGAGCTCCACCTCTGAGGGTGACTGTGAGGTGTCTAACGAAGTCCATGCAAGAAAGACAACGAGCGCAAAGTGCCATAACTCATAAGGACCGCATGCAGGGACAAATTTGGACATACGTAGTGTATGAGTTTTTTTTTTACATTAAAAAAACAATATTCATTCATTCAAATTGATATATTATATCAAATACACATCACTAAAAACAAAAAGGATAAATTTACGTACAAATTCACAGCACTCAAGTTAATAGCACACAATGGTAAAATGCCTACAAATAATATGATAAAATCTAAGTCACCGAAATACTCATGCTTCCGGATCTGCAACGTAGACGTCCAAATAATTGATTAAATTTGTAATTGACTGATGTCGATCTTTCGAATGAACTAAACGAACACCGCGACAAGACGCGAAATCAAACGCCGCACAAGACAATGAACAACACAATGCCTCACTAAACGACGAAATCACAAAACACAAGAAAAAACTGAATACATGTGAAAACCACTTATTTAGATCGAAAGAAAATAGGAAAAAAAAATATAGAAAAATGACCTAAAAGTGACACATAGAACGTAATTTTACAAATAGAACATATTGAAATAGAACGTAATTTTGGTTAAAAAATAAATGAAAATACTCCACTAACTATAACTAGTAATGGTTAGCTAGCTCAATTGGCGATGTTTGCGTTAGCAAATGGTTAGGTCCTTGGTTCCATGGTATAACTGAATTGGCAATGTTTGCCTTAGCACATTTCAAAATAATTTTCTTTATTTAAATGTTTTGTAGGCTGGATGGTTCTATATTTTAACCAAAAAAAAAAACAACGCTCTACTATTTTCGCAAAAAAACAACGTTCTAAATTTGATTCCCTAGAAAAAAAGTTTCTAAATTTGATTTTTTTAAGGAAGTAAACATTTCAAAATAAAATGATTTTACTAGAAGACTAGAGTACGATATAAATTAGATTTTACTTTTTTAATAGCAAAGGTCTCATTTTAGTGTTTGTTTTAGGCCTCGTAATTTATTAGGCCAGCCTTAATCCTACCTTGTAGTGGCAGACATCAAATAACTACGGCAAATTTCTAATAATTGGTCTAAATGTAGGTAATCTGACCAACCAGTCCGATGGAATAACTCAAATCAGGCATCTAAATTATGGATCTCTTCTTCCACAACATATACCATAAGGCTCATTGAACTTCTATGATGTTCGTAAGAGAGTCTGGTCCTTTGGAAGTGACATGTTTGATGGAGCTAGGTGCAAGGTTTTGTTGTTGTTTACATTAAAGGTTTGACAATTCTTAGTTAAGGTGATGAGTATTCCTGCTCAAGCTATAATTTTTTAAAGGCCACGTTTTGGTTATTAATTTTGTTCTTTGTTAAGTTAATCCTTGTTGGAAGAAGAGCGATTATGGGATTCATCGCTAATTATCTGGAATATGAGCTTAGAATTGCAAAGAATGATCAATTTCGAAAAGTCTTCATGGTTGTTACTTGCGTTAATGTGCTTCTTGGTCATTTTCCTTTTTGTTTTTGGTTACTCTTGGGTCATTTTTCCATTTTAAATAAACTGGCTAAGTTGAACATTAATCTATTAGGATGTTGGATTAATCGATTAGAAAGAAGAAGAGTCTATTACATAGTTAACAAAGGTTTTTTTTTTTTTTAATCATCCAATTTTCAATAAAAAAAATGACATTGATAACAGAGAGATTGGTCGTGAGATGAATATGGTATAACGAAAAATTGTTTCATCTAAAAATCAAATTTGAGTTCTCTCAAACGATTCGTCGTTTGACGTAGTCTATTACCACTTAGTCAAATGTTTGGTTTAGTTAGCAAAAGATTTGGTTTGGTTGTGAGGATACTTTTATATAATATTCTTTGTTCGATTCTAGGACCACTTTATCACTCATGCTACTGAATTTTGGTTTATATTAGAGTCACATTTGTACAATGTCGTTTAAGGTTATACTCTTTGATTTAAATAATTATTCCATAAGTTGATTTATGTTAAGCCACAAATTTATTATGTAATGTTTTCTACGTTTGTGGGTGTTTAAAACATTTTTAGGATCCTTAAAAAAAATCAGGATAAAGGGTGTCACACACAAGCAAAATTCTCTCCAAAATTGAGTGGTGGACTGAAATTTTGTCTCGTGTGAAAGATAGGGAAATCTGCTCTTTACCCAAACATTTTTTCTCATTTTCAAAGTAAATGTTCAAAATGCTCTTACGTGACTTAAGTCACACTAGTGTATTTTTTACGTGAGTTAAGTCACGCAGCGTAACTTAACTTACGCACGTTATAGTTCAGCGTGAGCTAACTCGCGCTAGTTGGCCGGTGGTTACAGCTCAAGAACACAAGTTTTTTGGATGGTGGTCAATGCATTTTGATGGTTTTTACATTTTTTTTTTTTAAGTTTTTTCACATTTTTTGACCTCATTAAGTGCTATGCTACCTTAAACCACCTATAAATACCCTCACAAACTTCCTCTTTTCTTCACATTATCTCATGCCACTCTCTCCCCCTTTTTCTCTTCTTCTTTTTTGTTTCTATAGTCTCTAGGCTCTTTATACCCCTTTAGGTATATACCAGTGGCTTTTGGGGGAAGTAGTGGTCCACCGGGTTGAGGAAAAGGGCATCATCCCTTGAGGTAAAATTAGGTTTACTTCCTTTTACTCCCAAAATCTTTTTACCGTGGGTAAAAAGAATCATCATGGGGGTATAAAAGGAACCAAATTTAAATTTACCTCAAGGGATCTTGATGTCT
>Ga0315914_1003608_pt1 | contig 23460 bp, 19 predicted proteins | sample MpolenodulesMG_FD_203920 | JGI IMG/M metagenome (GOLD analysis project Ga0315914, IMG submission 203920) | Medicago polymorpha root nodule microbial communities from Los Angeles, California, United States - elongated nodules | ecosystem: Host-associated > Plants > Roots > Nodule | place: USA... | reverse complement strand
ACATTACAACTTTAAGCTTCAATTCAACTTCACACCACCAAACCCTAGCTTCAATCTTGTCTCAAGGAGAAGGAATGGAACCAATGCTTAGTTCTTGCCAACAAACTCTTCTAGCAATTCATTTAAAGCTAACATGCATCTTGATTCATGAAGGAAGGATTTGGAAAGCATAGATAGTGAAATAAGAGGGAGAGGAGCGCCACTTCTAGAGAGAAGGAGGAGATAATTTCTTCTCTTGTGTTCTAGAGTGAGAAACAACATGAAAATAATGAAGGTTCTTGGTCCCAACATGCTTAAATACCCTTTGCATGAAAATACTAAAATGCCCTTCATCTTAAACGTGTTTACACCGACACCGATGATTAACTCGTGCTCAACTCGCACTGTGTCGTAAAACATTCTTCACCGTAGTGAGTCTCATGAGCATTGTTCTCTGGTGTACCTTCGACTGATATAACTCCGAAGCTGACGAGCGGGATATTACACGCAATATTAACGAAAAATAACGTAAATGTCATAAATAAGCGCAACCGCGCAAATGTAAATATAATACAACCAAAATGTCAGGAAAATACTACAAATATCCAAAAAGTCATAAAAACAAGTCATAAAATAAGACACTATTGCTGCTCCTGTGGACTATGACTCCTAGACCTCCTCCTCGGAACCTGCTGATGGTCAAACACGCTATAATTAGTCCGGAGGCCCTCCAAAATGCTGAAGAAGAGTGGATTTGAAACCACCTCTGGAATCTGCATTGCATGCTTACTCTGCCTCTGATGCTGCTGATGACCTGCAATGGATCAAGAGGATGTCTGGCCCACTATTGGTCAACAAGAATATCCTGGTAGACAGGTCTCGGCATGACATTGTCAGGCTCTGGAGCAGGGTTGACGATGAGAGGATGGGATACACGGTAGAACCACCTAATGTACCTATCTGAATGCTTCCAAGGCTCGCTATCTAGGACCTGGTGACCCCTCTGCTGTTGGGAAACGACATGCAGAGAAAACTCCAAGAAGGCAACAGCCACATCTGTTGGGGCAAGAGGCATAACTGTAGTAGGAGGTCGGGGAACCCTCTGAACATGTCCGTACTGCCTCAGAACCCGCTCCGGCAAGTGACGCACTATCCTTTGTTTGCCGGCCATGATCCATCCAGAGTACCAGCACACGTCCTGAAAAGGCGTCACGTCTCGTCGGTGCTCGTACGGCCTCCAGGTGACATGACAATTCTCCATCGAATCCAACAAGCCCTCTTTTAGGTTTCCATCTACCCACGAATGGGTTATGCAATTCGTAATCATCATATTTCTTCCTCGGAACGACATGTCTGATGTGAGCTATAATCCATCCCTGCAAACACAAAAAGACAGATTTATATCAGCACACAAGTATCATACAAAAAACTATACATTTACGATTAACTTTAAAAAAATAAGAAAATAATATATTACCACAAGCAAGGTCATGTAACCACCAACGGAGCCAACATGTTCGCTGGAGGTAAGATTCAGCTACTCGTACAAGAAAGCAAGTCTCATCGCACCCCATGACCACGTGCCTATGTTAGGCAAATCCCGAATCGCAACCATCCAAAGCAGACTAATGGTTTTGCTGTTCTTGCCGGCAAAAAGGGTGTAGCCAAGCAAGAGCAACAAAAACGCCTTCACACAGGCAAGCCTAATATGACTCAGCTCCTCCTCCTCCTCCTCTGATAAATCCTCACCCAGCAAATGGTTACACCTATTCAACAAGTGCTCATAACGCTCTTTCAGGGCCGTGTAAGTGACACATGCACCAAAATCACTCACCTGCCCAACCGCTTCCTCCATTTGAAACAATAGGTGACTCATCAGCAGATCTACAACATGGTCATGATCTAACTCATCCTCCTGAATGAGTCGTCCAGCGACGGGGATGCCTAGAAGACAAGCCACATCATCCAGTGTGATGGGCATCTCCCCAACAGGCAGATGGAAGTTGCTGGTCTCCTGATGCCATCTCTCGGCCATAGCACAAACTAACCCGTGGTTGATGATATCGTACCCAGTCAGAAGGAGGGGCCTAAGACGGGATGCATCCACCGGGTTCCAGAAACAAGGACTATCTTCTTCCGGCTACAGAAGGGACAAAGCAGAAAGCCTAAGTTTCCTCCCGTGCGAGACGCCAGTCAACTTACGATCCGCTTGCAATTGAAATACAAAAAAACAAATTAAATTAGTAAAATAAACATGACATATTCTACGTAAAATATAAATAAATTATACTTAAATACGTAAAATAATCATGACATATTCTACGTAATCATACTTAAATTAAATAAACATAACATATTCTACGTAAAATAAACTTCACATAATATCATTAAATTAAATAAAACAATTATACTTAAAATACGTAAATAAATCAATTATACTTAAATACGTAAAATATCATTAAATTAAATAAAACAATTATACTTACTATTTTATCGTTCCAAAGCCTGCATGCCACGTGTTTACCGAAGTTCGGTAAAAGTGACATCTCATAAGGGCCCCCTGGAAAGCCCCCATCCTCGTCCTCCATAACAGGCTCTGCATGATGCTGCTCAGGATGCTGTTCAGGATGCTGCTGCTGAGGAGGCTCGACATACTGCTGCTAAGGAGGCTGCTCAGCTTGATACCCCTCGTGAAATTGAGCCTGATACCCCTGGTGATACTCATACCCCTCCTGATACTAATAACCTGCCTGAAATTTAGGCTGCTCCTGATATGCCTGCTCCTGATAATGTTGCTCATGCTGGTACTGTGGCGGGTGCACAATCTGGGATGGACCCGTATGTGACGTCGATCCCCCGCAGCATCAACAGTAGCAAGTCTCGTGGCCCCCACTCTCCCTCGACCTCGACCGACCGGAGGGTGTAGCGCTTGCTTCTCCCTACATGCACTACTAGTAGGGGCAAGCCTCCCTAACCTAAGTCTGTCAGTCCTCTCCTGCTCAGACATATCTGCACAAAAAGCAAAAAATCTTTAACACATTTTCACACGAACATAACATTTTGACAATGTCATCTTTAACAATATAACAACAACACTATAATGTCGAAAATGTCATTTGAATCCATAAACTAACACATTGTAGTCAAATTAACTATAATCAACATTAACAAACATAGCTCTAACTAATTACATTATTAACAATCCAAAAAAACAAAAAAAATATCATTGAGACATTTCACCGAACACGTAGTGTGCAATTTTCAAACAACTATGTATTATAACAATTTCTAAACCCTTAACTACCACATTGTACCCTAAGCAACATCTAAACAACAATTCCTAAGTTAAATCATCACTAACAATCATAATCTTTAACATGCAAGCAAAATTTTAAAAAACCTAAAAATGTTCTATTTCTTGAAAAATTCGAAAATTTCAACCAAAATAATGCAAAGAAGTATGATAATCATCACTTACTTGGTGTTGTGGACGAATTTGGCTTTGAATGGCGCGGGAATGATGAATTTCGATTTTTGGGATGGAATTTTCGTGTTTTGGAGAAGTTGGGAAATGAGGGTTGCTGTGTTGCTCTTAACTGACTTAAGTTACGTAGCGTGAGTTAACTCACGCAGCGTGACTTAAGTCATGTTGACCTCATAACTGGCTTGAGTTAACTTACGTAGGGGTATATCCGTCATTCACTTTGGGAATGAGCAAAACTGTTTGGGTAAAGAGCAGAATTCTAGTGACTATATAAACACTAGTCTTATGAGAAATTTGGTCATTACCTTCATTCACTCATTTTTACAAAATATTTTGAGATAGAGGTAGAGAGAGAAAGGAGATCAAAGAAGAACCAGAGAGAGAAAGCTTGGGATTGGTGGCTAGGAGCTAAATTGAAGATAGGAATTGAATTCTTGAAGATTAGAGGTAAGGGGGATAGTCTCTTTTCACTAATTCAACTATAATCACTTTTTCTAATTATGGGTTGAAATGTTTTTCTGATGATTGTGACTTTTTGTGATTTTGAATGATAAAATTCGTGCTCCTATTTCATGTGAAATTGTGGGTTGATGGGGTAAATCTGCAAATGCACGGTTTACCGAAGTAGTAATAAAGAGTATCGTTCCAACAAGGAGTTATGAATTCAATTAACTATTATGAATGATTAGAAGAGAGTTTAATAGTTGAAAAGTTGGGATTTTGTTTGATTTAAAATAATAATAAAAAGGCACCTTGGGATTATTGGTTCATCATGGTGACAAATCCTTCACAAACCAAACCCTAAACCTAGAACTTTATGTTGGACCTATTTTCTAAAGACAAGTTTCTCTTTAGCCTATCACATCTCCTTTCGGTTTCAGCGAGTGTGTTCCTCTAGCAACCACGCCTATTCTTATGGTTGATTGCTATTGGAATCCTTGAAGAACGAAACTTTATTGTCTCAAGGTTTGCTTGACTATTCTCATGTTTTGATATCCTTGTCTAAATTCACTTGTTCCAATATCAAAACTTCTTCTTTCGATGCTTCACTTTGATATTTGTGATTATGAATTAACAAATACTAACCCTCCGTTGTCGCTTTATGAATTTGATACTTGTTAATTCATTATAAAAACGGTGAATTTAGATTAGAAAATAGATTTACGTAAAATTAGGGTTCGAGGCTTGGTTTGATAGGGATTAAGTCATTAGACTCATCCAACAATCCCAAGACAAGAAGAGTCTACTCACTCATGTTCATTGTAGACATAGAAGAGAAGAAGAAGAAGAACATAAAATAAAATAATAAAAAGAAGAACTTTTATTCAAAGAAACAATTGTCACTATTAATTTCAGAGAACAAAAGATGATTCAATATATTTTCTAGCTGCTCTATTTATAGTCTACAACTACTTAAGCCCCAAGAAATACAACAATAGAGTATTCCACAAGAAACCATGGGCTTTAGGTCAGAAATAAACTAAATAGGCAGCTTGTCGAAGAAGCAAAAGCAACAAAAGGAAGTTTGTGGCCGCCCAAGCCTTCTGATTTGTTGGCTTCATATTTTTGTACCAAATCTTCGTATTTTTGGCCCAAATCAGATCCAAATCTCCTTTCTTTTGCTCCAAGACTCAATCTTTCAATTAGTTGTTCCTGAAATAAAATAACTTGCAATTGAAGTAAAATAGTTCTAAAAAGGAAATAAAAACATATAAAATCTAAATAAAATAGACTCAAATAATATATTAAAAACACTAATTATTGACTCATCATGGGTATGATAAACTTTATGAAATTGTTATGTTAATAGCTTAAACTTCATAGTAGTTCTTGTTGTTGAATTGTTTTGATGATTTTTGACTATTTGAGTGAAATTCATGAATTGGTGTGTGGTTGTTGTTGAAACATGTTTGAATTCACTTCATTGATGTTTGTTGGGGGGCAATTTGTTACCCTATATTTTCGACAGGCTACGATAAATGCAGTTAATGAAGTTTGACTCAAGTTTTGAAGAAATTTAATGAGTTCGATTCACAAGTTGGATAAAATTTATGGACTTACAAAGATTTTCCATTTTATGGTGATGGTTCGACAAGCAAGCGAGAGTCGAAGAGAAGTTGGTGCTAGATAAAGAATCTAAGCAATGATTACTGTCAAATGATGTCATTTGAAATTCAAATCAAAGAGATGTCTGTAGTAGTTATTAGCAGTTACATTCGTCCGTTTCTGTGTAGGTAATAATTCAATCATACAGAAAACTTATACTCAAACTATCCGCATTCAGAGAGAAACGAGTAACAAGTCACAATGTATGAATTTGTGTACCAATTTTCATTCAATCAATGCAATTTACGTTTATTTCTTTAAATTCCAATGCAATTTACTTGTTTTGTTCAAGCAATTTACTTTATTCCTTTGAAGATAATCTCGACGGGTTCAGCCTTTGTTGGATTCGACGATTATATTCATACTTTGCATAACAATATCAATAACATTCATCATTTTCTGGAAAATAACAATCACAATATGTCCTAAAGATTTACTGATTGATCTTGCAAGTAACCACTTTTAAACCAGCGTTTGTTTACAAAAAACTAGGGTAAACACATCCCCATACTGATGGGCAGACAGAGAGGACTATTCAGAGTTTGGAGGATTTGTTGAGAGCTTGAGTTTTGGAGCAAGGTGTCAGTTGGGTTGAATGTTTACCGTTGATCGAGTTTGCTTACAACAACAATTTTCATTCTAGTATCGGGATGGCGTCGTGTGAGGCATTGTATGAACGGAGGTGTAGGACACCGTTGTGTTGGTATGAGACAGGTGAAAGTGCTTTGTTAGGACCGAAAGTTGTGCAAGAGACTACATAGAAGGTTAAGATGATTCAAGAGAAGATGAGAGCGTCTCAGAGTAGGCATAAGAGTTATCATAATAAGAGGAAGAAAGATATTGAGTTTCAGGTTGGAGATCATGAGTTTTTGAGAGTAACCGGTGTTGGACGTGCTTTGAAGTGTCGATAGTTGACACCGCATTTTACCGTCGTCGTTGTCGAATCTTCATGATGTGTTCCATGTGTCTCAGGTGCGGATGTATGTGTATGATGCGTCTCACGTAATTCAAGTGGATGATTTGGAAGTAAGAGATAATTTGACCGTCGAGACTTGGCCAGTTAGGACCGAGGATCAGGAAGTGAAGCGTTTGAGAGGCAACAAGATCGTTTTGGTGAAAGTGATTTGGGTTGGACAACATGGTGAGAGTGCTACCTGGGAATCAGATAGTAGGATGAGTGTTTTGTATCCGAAGAACACTCGCGTAAGTTAACTCATGTTGGTTTTGCTTTCACATATAATTCACGTAGCGTTTAACACCTGCGTAACTTAACTCGCGCAGCATGAGTTAAGTCACGTAGCGTTTAACACATGCGTGACTTAAGTCACATGGGGGATTTTCGGAAGTTCAGTTGGGAGTGAGCAAAACGTGATGGGAGAAGAGCAATTTTTGAGAAATTTTGTCCTAGACTTTATGCCAACCCACAATGCTATTGGGCCTATACTTTTGAACAGGTCCACTCAACTACTCACTCGTCATCACTTATCAAGATATTGGAAAAAACAATCATCGTTCATCAATGGGAGGTGGAACTATGCATATTGATCATCTTGTACCTCAGTTGAGTAACGCCAATAAAACCTTATCTTCTTGTTGCTGTAATGCTCAGTTCTGCAGAAAACAAGAGATATCATCAAGTGGCAGTCTCTATAATCCTTTATTTGAGACTGTTCCATCTCAAAGGGAAGTTGAGGATGCAATTTCAGCTCTTCAAGAGTGAGTTTCTTGTTTTGTGAATTAACTTGCTTATTCTCTTATGTTACTTCTTACTCTTTTGAGATAAATTAAAGGTCTTGGGAAGCTTTTAGATTAGATGAAATTGTTTGTTTTGGAGTTTATATCAAGAAAAGATGATTAATGTAGTGCTTTCATATTGTGCACTAAGACATATAATTAATTTAGGATTTCTTTAAATTCAAGAAAATAGTATTATAGCTTCCATATTTGTTGCTGCGAAAAATAAAAGGGTCTTTTGGGAACTTTAAATTCAAGAAAATAGTATTATAGCTTCAACTTTATTAGTGTCATTTTTTTGTGACAATATAGTGAATTTAAATTGCTGTCTGCAATCCTTTATATTGCTACAAAATGCGGAAATAAACGGTTAATGTAGTCGAAATTATGGTTATGTTGTAATTGCGGAGACCTCAAAATCCTTTGTATTGAGTCCTAATGGTCGTAAAATTTCTTATTACACCAAAATATTCCACTTTCTTTCCTTTGTAGTAACTTGTAAAAAGTTTTTTAAGAATCGTGTGGCAAAATTGTATACAAGCAATAATAACAAGTTGAGCATTCCTTTTCAAATTGTTGTGTCAGATTTATGAAAGCAGTATCAACCACAATAATAGATCAACAGATCGCAGACTCTTATGATTATGATTCAAGGATTGTGCAATCTCAAGGATATAATAGGCTTTACAATGCTCTTCAGTTGCTGCAAGCTGATCCTGCTGTTAAGGTTTCTCTCTTAACTTGCATAGTTTCAAATCATTGAAAAGCATTTTCCGTAGTTTCAAAACACAATCAATTGGTGTGTGCAAGTGTGAGTTATATGTTGTACATCGGACAGGAAAGTGGAAGTTGAGCATTTTATAAGTGAAATCACACATAAGCTCATTGTCTTAAGGTTTTGGATAAAAGTGTGGTGTCTCTCTCACTTATGTGCTTGCTCTGGTTGGATGTGGATGGTCCCCCGAGCTCCCCTCATGACCCAACATGGCTTTAAGTATTAAGAGAAATCATGAAAATTCTAATCTTTTTAACAATATTTTATTTGTTGTTCTGACTTTGCTTGTTGATATTGTTTAATTTGTGTTGATGTAATGTGTACTTGTAGAGGTTAGTGATTTCACTATCTTCTGATGAAGCCATTTGGGATGCTGTCATAAAAAATGTGTTGCATCAGAGGCTTCTGGAGTTGCCTGATTCAGGTATGTATTTTACTAACGAGTACAATGGAATTATGAAAGAAGAAATGAAAACTATAATGACCACCAAAAGAAATACGCTTAATTGCACTTTTAGTCCTCGCATTTTGACCAGCTCACAAAAATGGTCATGCCTCTTTCAAATCAAACAAAACCGTCCCTAAACTATCATGTTTTTTGCAGTTTTAGTCCTACCCCTTATTTTCAACTCCAAAAACGCACAAAAATGATATTTTTAATCCTACCCCGTATGCTCAACCATGAAATAAACAAGGAATAAAACATGTGGGTACAATGAATCTACTTTATTCAACATACTAACCAAAAAACACTAATTTCTAAGACATGTGAAATACCTGAAACATGTCTTAGAAATTAGTGATTTTTGGTTAGTGTGCTGAATAAAGTAGATTCCTTGTACCCACATGTTTTATTTCTTGTTAATTTCATAGTTGAGCATAGGGGGTAGGACTAAAACTGTCATTTCTGTTAGTTCCTGGAGGTGAAAATAGGAGGTAAGACTAAAACTGCAAAAAATATGATAGTTTAGGGACGGTTTTGTTCAATTTGAAAGAGGTATGACCATTTTCGTGAGCTGGTCAAAATGCGAGGACCAAAAGTACAATTAAGCCAAAGAAATAGTCACCAAAGAGAAGGAATGAAACATATATGTTTTTTCTTTCGTAATATCTCACCAGGGTTTCCATCTAACATTGTTTTCTTCCATCCAGTTAAAGGTAAAAGACCTCAGAGTTCAGAACAGAGAGAGATCAGCATAGAAATCTTAAACTGGATATTTCATATCATGAAAGGAAAAGTCTTGGAACTGATACAAAGCTTTAAGTCACTTATGAATGATTTATTCCAGTCCCCTGGGATTGAAAATGCAACAGGAGATACATCACAGTTAGATGAAAAAGTTAGGTCATCTACACTTCTTTCCATTGTTATCCTTTTAACTGTAATCATGGCTAGATATCAAAGTCGTCAAGTCTAATGTGTATCTATTTACAATTTAGATTTTAAAGAATTGGAACATTTATTTACAATTTTTATCTTTATTAAAATCAAAAGTAAAATAAAACACGTCTTTTGGTTAGTATTTACATGAGATTTGAGATTTTCTGCATCTTTTTAATTAGCAAGGTGATGTTAGAACGTGTGCAAAAATTGATTTTGATTTTGAGCGAATTATTACTACAAAATTGATCCTAACTAAAAGTGAGTTGAAAGTAAAGTGGTTTGTGTTTGGATACATTCATGCAAAAGTGATTAAAACTATAACTTGTGTGTGAAAATCAAATTCAAGCTTCAATGACTACAAATCTTAACTTCAAGTATAATCAATTTTGGAGGCAAAATCAATTCTACACAAAAACAACCAAACATGTCAGAATCAAACATAGTGAAGTCTTCATACGCAAATAACATAAACAGGACAGATCCCAGCAGTGAAATCTCAAGCACAAATTTATCTCTACTAAACTTCCTCTATTCAACATGGGAATCCTAATCCCACAAATATCACCTTTCACAGGTTCACTATAGCAAGTACAAAGATAAATGCCATGACCTGCTAACATATTTAAAATTTAAATGCTACATAGTTTACCAAGTACCAAAATCATTCGTTAGGAAGGAATACACACTTAACTATTTGCAAATTCACAGGCAGTGTACCTTCGGTCATCTGTAAAACCACAGCAGCAACTAGTTACAGATATAAACTTTTTTCCCTAAGAAGGGTTCTAACAGGAAACGACATTCCTTACAACTAACAAGTAACAACCCTCAAAATTTCATAATGCTTCAAAATGAAATTATAGGAAGAATGTTGGGGAGTTAATAGGAAAATTGATAGTGAAGTAATTCTATAACAGTTCATCCAGAATCTCCAGAAATATCATGACATCCAACTTCCAGGCCCCATCAGCTGACGATCTGAAGCAGAACCTTGGTTTGATAGCTTCTGAATGCGGGAAGAAAATTCTTCAGCCTGAAGTAGATTGATCAATGTCAGAGGCAGATCACTTGAAGAAGAGGAAAAGCATAAATACATCCCATGCAAAGTTCCATGATAACATGTTTGGGGGATCAGGACATATGATAAAAGCCCCCTTTACTAGGCTATTACACAATAAAGAGATATAAATAGTGAAAAAAATAAATCTCAATATAATTTTTTTTTAAAGTAAATAAAAAAACAAGATTTTGAAGACATTTATAACAAGCAGCTATAGCACATGTACAAATACAAACCTTTTCATCAATCCACATGAGAGATGTTAGTTGATTATTTAAAATTCGAACAACAGCATCTAGTGGAGTCATTCCATCTGGTGCTTCAACCTCTCCACCCTGGTTTGAATTAAGTGAATGGATAATTGACTTGATCTGCTCTGTCATTTGCTCTAGTTCCCTTTCTATCAGTTCTGACTGCTCATACCTGCAAAACAAATTATATAGAGATGAAGGAAAGCATCAGTAATGAAGATAGAATGTAAAGGAGAAATGTAAGCACACCATTTTCAAGAGATACATTGCCTTCAGTTGCATATTGAATTTCATTTTTGAGATGACACTTAGTATAGGATGAAATATTGTTGAAATAAATTTTACAAAACACTTATGTTTGTGACCAGGATTGGTGGTTGGGGATCTTGCTTAAACAAGTCAATGAATTATTTTTTAAACATAGTTATTATATACTTCACACTGATATTTTAATGATTCATATGGTTTTTATTTTATACATAGAAATTTGTCAAATAGATCAAAAATAGTTATAGGGTGATTTAACTATGGACGTTCTTGTAATACTCTGACAAATTTCACTTTAGATCAATATAATACCCTATATAAAATAGATCAGTGTGATGACATAGATCAATGTAATACCCTGTATAAAATAGTTGGTGTAATACGTAGTCAAACTACAAATTAAACTTTTGTTCATATACCTCAGCAGACACTTTTAATTGTAATACCCTGTCATGTGGTTTTTATAAACCTGACCATTGACTTGTTTATCATGTTGAGTTCACATCTAAAATTTCATTCAACTTAAACATCTACAAAGCACACAACCACACACATGATATTCTCATTGATTTTAAAAAAAGTGTATTTCATGTGAATTTATAGGTAATCTATTAGAGCAGCAAAATATGTTGAACCGTAAACATTTACTTCATAGTTAGAGTCTTGGTGGTATTAACTTTTTACGTAATGTTACATACATGTTCATTCATTCATGATAACCCTATCATGGTTAGTGTGAAGTATATGATAAAAAAAAAAAACGGGGGCAACCCGGTGCACTAAAGCTCCCGCATACGCAGGGTCCGGGAAGGGGTCCCACCATTTGGTGTATTGTACGCAGCCTTACCCTGTTTTTTACACAAGAGGCTGTTTCCAGGACTTGAACCCGTGACCTTCCAGTCACATGACAACAACTTTACCAGTTGCGCCAAGGTTACCCCTCTAGTGTGAAGTATATGATAACTATATAAAATAATTCAACAGTCACAGATCAAAATTATTTCACACTAAACAGATACAAATTGAAATGAAGAATTGAAACTTTCTCTCTCTAACAATGATGTGGTTTAAAGCTCAAAACATATTGAATATAGACAATTCAACCATGAGCACTTTAAAAGATTAAAAATCTGCATTAACATTATAGCAATTCATATTGCATTACATAGAGTTAAACTAAATAAATCACCTTCACTAGAGCAAGATACTGATTAAGGGGGGAAAAAGGAGAATTTGAAACTCACATAGCATCTCTTGTGGACGCAGCTTCATCATCAAGTAGTAAACCACGCTCATCCTTGTAAATACGTTCAGCTTCTTCCTCAACACTTTGTAAGGCCTTATCAACCTGATACAAGGGTTGCAAGTGATGAAGAGATTTTTTCACAATACTGAACACAGTCCAAAATTATTTTTACATGGAATAGTGGAGTGTTTAATCTATGTGAAGATTTTGAGGGGAAATAACAAGTTCATTTACATTAAATTGAAAATTTTCAATCTGATACTATTAAGAAATGTTTGACAGCCCAAAAGAAAAGTTAGATGAAATGACCAACACTATCTAGCTTCATCTATAAATTAAATGTTAGAATAAAAGCACAGTAGTCAAACAAACTCAATTTTGATTCAGATTGTAAAACTCATATAACTCTGAAGAGTTCCCTTCGCCTATTCCTACCTATCTATACTTCTAGGTGAAATTGATCAGGGACATGTTAGCATGTAAAATTGCTGCGAACATGCAGTTCCAAGTTTTCTACTAAGATGTGATTTTTGTCAGTCAGAAGCTGAATTCAACCCAAAAATCCACCCACCTATTGCAAAACAATGGCATCTCCACTAGTGCTAATGCTCTAACCACTTTTGGGAGTGGAAAGTGTTTAGGAAGAGCATTTAAAATAATATATTAGTTGGGATCATTGTTTTACTGTTTTTTTAATTTAAATATTATTTTATCTGTTCTATTTAATATGCTTACATATTCATAAGCATTAGTAGTTCAATGTTTGAAGAGAAACACAGTAGTCAAACAATCCTCGACAAAATAGAATACAAGCACTAAAGTTTATGTACAATATCTCCTAGAAATGCATGAAAAAGAAGCTCACGCCAAACTATTTAGAAAGAGAAAAATTCTCAAAATACCTCCTGTTGATGAGTCTCTATCAACTCCAATTGCCGCTCCAAACTTGATTGTGTCTCAACTACTTTGGCCACTTCAATCTAGATTATAACAAATTAAATAAGCTATAGAGTAATAACTGCTAACTTTAGTTGTTTTCATGTAGAATATCATTAAAATGGTCATTTGAAGACAATCAAACCTCAAGCCTCAATAGAACATCACGATTCTGTAAAATCCTGCGATCCCATTCAGCTATTGCATTAGCTTGTTTTCGAAATTTCCCCGTTCTCTCTTGCAACTCAGCATTCCACCCCTTGATAATCTACATACAGATACAAGATTAGGGAGGGGAAATAGAGAAACCGAGGATAATATAACTGAGAATAAGTTAAAGAATGACAATGTCGGCAATACCAAACAAACTTCTCATCCTTCATTTTATTACAAAAGAAAAGTTTCACAAATAGAACAATATTTGTTAGGGGTTTGTACAATTGTACTTTAGTATAATTTGACAAAAGAGCAGTTCCATTCTTACTCAAACAATCAAATACAGTATACTCATACTCATTATTAACAGCTACAATTACCTAACAATGAATAAAAATAATACAGGGGATGTAAAAATGTATAAGGAGCAGATGTCAAACCTCCTCCACAGTCTTCCCTGTGATTTCAGACGGCAATTTTGGTGTGGCGACAACTGATGTGCTGACAGTTGAAGTAGTTCTATAGGACAAGTAGAAAAGAAAGTATGAAAATCATTATACTATAATTTGCTAGTAACTTCTCAGCCCTCGTGCATATACAATGAAGTATAGTAATAGATATGAAGTGAGGACGAGTGTGACTAGTTCTACTGATAGAATAATCATACCAACAAAACAATCAATTATAAGGTGCAACTTTCAGATACCAAAACACACAAAGAACACAGTGAAACATATAAGGAAAAAAGTAGAGAAACATCTGGAATCAAAATAACCATTCTGTTTTTGTTTCTCTACAAGAGTAAAATGCATATGCTTTGGAATCAAATTATCACTATTTTACGACCAATATAGTGTATTGCGGATGAAAAACTTTCAATCAGAAATTCCAAAGAGAAAAGAAAATGAATACAAATACAGAATAAAAAAATATTTCGCTTGCATTTTCCTGAAAGGTAAAAAGGAAATACTTTTATATATGTGTACATACCCACTACTGGAAGCCACAACAACAGCAGATGACAACTGAGTTGCACTAGTGCTCGAACTAGAAACTGCTGGAGCAGTAGAGGTTGAAGTGCTCACCCCTGCAGAATTAATTATCAACAATGAGGAAAGATACTAATTTACAAGAATGAGAAAGTAAATTTCTTCAGTGAGATAGAAAAACTATTGAAACACAATTATGAATCCCAAATTCATAAAAATACAAGGACAGGTGTATTTGAAGACCTATTTTCCAAATCATATTTAAACATAAAAATAAGTAACGTAAGTAAAAACATTAGCTAATATATCAGATATAAACTTAAAAATCAAGGTTCAAGTCATAATAAATAAGCAAATGTTCCACTCAACGTATAAAACATAATTTAACTGCACTTCCTTTTCAATTATGATACAGTCTGCGATATTTATCACCGGCAGAAAAGTTCATTGTGCAATATACTTACTACCGTGGTTCTTACCATGTCTGAATAAAGAAGCTAAATTTTGGATGAAATGCTAGCTCTCTCATATCCTTTAACTCAGTAAATATTCCTACCAACAATATTTTAACTCACTCTAGTTTGAATTTGCTTCAATCAAAGTAGAACCTGGATCAGTATCTTCCATCGATTGTTTGCAGTTACTTAACATCTATCGCATGGCCCACGAACTTTAGTATACCATACCATAATACTATTTCCTTTAAAAACAACCCTACACTATTATGATCCCATAATACTCTCTAGGAAATTCCCAGTATAGAGAAACCCCGCATAGTAATTAGTAATACAGTAAAAAACTTAGATATTTGGGGAACACAAGTTAAAATTAAACACAGGAAACACAAGACGGAGACAACAGTAAGCCTCTATCTAACTAGAAGAAAAAGAAAGATTAGAAACAAATGGAATTCTGTAATCCCATTATACTTGATAGATATAAAGCAGCCCTATTAGATGTTGTAAATCTAACTAATTTCACAATTCTCACTACAAGAATAATTACCTTCAGATTTAGATTTACCAGCAAATTTTTCAAATAAATGACAGTAAAATATCCAATAAACTAATGCACGAATAAACAGAAACGTTAGGACTTATAATCAAGGTGAGTTTGTTAGGATTGGTGTTAAGAAGTTAATTAGTGGTTGGTAGTTAAGTTTGTTAGTCTTTCTATTTTAATTGCTGTTAATCTCCTATTGCTTAGGTCTTACCTCCCTTTAGGAGGATTAGGAATTCATTTAATGAAAGTTGTAAACTAGAGAATGCTCTAGTAAGGGGAGAGTGCTCCCTTGAGGTGGCCTTAAGTGCAAGGTTTTCTTCATTACAAACCTTTTGTATCTTCTCTTTCAACCCTATCATCCCATTCAATTGATAATAACAGAAACATGTTCAAAGAATTCTTCTTTACACAATTTTGTTGATTAATCTTTATCCTAGTTATAAGTATTCCTCCGTGTATTCATTTCTTCCCAGTTTTAGGGAATTTGTTTCAAGTCCAATTCATGCCAATTCTTGGGTTTCTAACAGGAAATCAGACCAGATGTAAAAACAAATAATATAGCATGATCAAGGAATCAAAACAACCCACAAACCCTTCCATGTTTGTCTTACAACATACTATACTTGTAAAATTCGCCATCCCACCATCTTTACATTGAGTTACTGTAGATACCAACTCAGTATATAGAGATTAACAATAATTATACACAAGCAAGAATGGACATTGGGGGTCAAGACAAGCAAGAATTATACACAATAATATCACTCTCTTCCACAAAGATTTAGAGCCAGGTTTTTCACTCCTAAAACTAACGGACTCGCCTCACTTACATTCTCTTTTTTTATCCCCCCTCACCTATTGCAATTAGAGGAGTAACTGACCATAATAACTAATAATCTCTCAACTAACAATATATATCTACATACTGCCCCTTCCCTCCACTCTATGCTACGCTCTGTTTGGTTACATGGCAGGTTTTCTGCATTTGCTCAAAATCATGGCAACTTTTCCACATTTACGAGAAGCTTAGTTTTGTATCTTCTATGAAATCATGGCAGGAGCATATCTGAACGGGCGTTTGGATATTCAAACGCAAAACCAAACACATTATACATCTCAGTTACTCACTCTCAACATTGTCCATGTACCACATTCTATAACACAACTTTCTATGTGCAGGCAGGCAACAAATAAATTCAAAGATAAGAAGAAGCATCAAATATGAAAATCAAAATACTCCATTTTAACACTAACAAAGACAGTTCACACACCTCAAAGACAACAATAAACATACTCCAATTCAAAAAACATGGCTTACCGAATGTAAGAGCAGTAGATGCTGAAACAGCCGGAGTTGAAGTTTTATTAGCAAACTGAAACCCCGTCCCAAAAGAAGCAGTCGAAGCAGTAGATGCCGAGCTTCCTACACCAAAACCCGCAAACGACGATCCACTGCTGGCCGACGACGAGCCAGCTCCACTGGACCCTGCTGCCACTGGAGCAACTGACAACGAAAATCCACCACTCGCCGGAGCAGAAGATCCAGCAACAGTAGCACCAAAAACAGGCACAGAAGCCGAAACAATCGCAGCACCAGTCGTAGTTGTGGAGGCTGTTGTAGTCGTCACAGTCGAGGTCGAAAACAAAGGCGCCGATGATGTAGTAAACGAGAAAGAACTCGCTGGCTTAGCAGCAGCCGGTGTACCGGACACTGAAGAGGCCGCCACCGCCGGAGACGAAGACACATTGCCGAAACCAAATGCTGGTTGAGAAGCAGATGCAGTTGAGTTTCCTAATGAAAACCCTGACGAATTAGACGATGTTGTCGCGGTAATAGTATTAACTGGAGCAGAGGGTTTTGAAAAAAGTGAAAACGACGTCGTTGCTGCAGAAGAGGCTATTCCACCAAACGACGGCGTAGAAGAAGCTGATGACGGTGCTCCAAACAACGGCGTAGAAGCCGGTGCTCCGAATGACGGCATAGAAGAAGCCGATGATGGTGCACCAAACGACGGTGTAGAGGAAGCTGATGATGGTGCTCCAAACGACGGCGTCGATGAAGCAGATGATGCAAATGTAAATCCAAACGACGCAGTCGATGAAGCCGAAGCCGCTGGTGCTCCAAACAACGGCGTAGAAGAAGCTGATGACGGTGCTCCGAATGACGGCATTGAAGAAGAAGCCGATGACGGTGCTCCGAACGACGGCGTAGAAGAAGCCAATGATGGTGCTCCAAACGACGGCGTTGATGACGGTGCTCCAAATAATGGCGTAGAAGAAGCCGAGGACGGTGCTCCGAACGACGGAGTCGATGAACCAGATGATCCAAATCCAAACGGCGTAGAAGAAGCCGGTGACGCTCCTCCAAACATCGTTGTGGAAGCCGTTGTTGAAGCCGAAACCGCTCCTCCAAATAGCGGTGTTGAAGTCGATGAAGCTCCGCCAAAGAGATTCGCCGGAGTTGAGGAAGTTCCACCACCAAACGGCGAGCCAGTGGTGGCGGAACCGAAAATGGAAGGAGTAGATGCAGCGGCCGGTGTGGAGGAAGCGGGTGAAGCACCAAATAAGGAAGGAGAGGATCCAAAATTGAAGGAAGAAGGTGCAGTAGCAGTGGAGGTAGGGTTTGTTGTGGTGGAGAAAGGGGAAGGTGAGGATCCGAATGGAGAAGATCCGAATGAGAATGCTGATGTGGAGGATGATGATTGGGTGGAAGAGGAAGATCCGAATGGGAAACCCGACATTGTTGCGAGTGAGAGAAAGTGAAGGGGGATTTTTTTTCTGTTAGGTTTTGAAAATGGGGAGGAGGGGTTTGAGATTTTAGGTTCAGGGTTTTTGCTTACGGTAGCGTTTGTTCAACGGGGTGATGAATTGAATTTAGTAAATTGCTATTCACACCCTCAATCAAGTTTAGTCACTGTATCGTGTAGTCAACACCCCGTAACCTTCCAATTTTGATCAGACGGGTGACATTTTTAGCCAGATTTTGATTTTGGTTTGATATTAAATTTTTAGATGGAAATCTGAACTGTTTAATCTTGATCGGACGATGTCCAAGCTATTGGCTGCGAATTGTCGCTGATTTGTTACTTGATCCCTCATTTTCTCTTTATTTTATTTTTTCTTAAAACATCCCAAACAATTTGTGTAAGCCTTTTTTTCAACCATGTATTCTCATACATGTACGGACTCAGGATTCCTTTCATTTCGATGTAGATTTGATCTGCCTAAAAGCTATCAGGAGCCTCTAATTGCCATGTCTTGTGAACCGACGATCATTCCCTGCCCTTGTCAACTTCAGGTGTTACAAAAATGTTTTGGAGTGTACAAACCCTAAAACATGATAAATCACAGAAGAAAATCAATCAATCATTTGAATGTGATTGATCGTTTAGATGACCTAAACATAAGATAGAAATCCAAATAAATATCTAGACACAATGATCGTCTGAATGGATTAATTTGAATACCAAGTCTCAAAGCACTAAGATAACTCACTCTAAAATATTATAAAAGCATAAGATAAAGTGGTAGCAAGACTCGATAAAACAACTAAACACATGACATGATAGAGCAAAATCAATCACTCTGATTCAAACGCAACCATTTACATGTACAACGTCCAATTGTGGCATCAGTCTTTTCTCAAAGGGATAGTATGGAGACTTTAACACTTGGATGCTCTGGAGAGACTCGAATAGCTTGGACCTCGTTGACTTGAGAAGATAACGCAGACTAGTCTTAGTTAAGATCTCTACTTGAAAACTCATCATGCTTAGGAAGCAATTATGTATTTTTTACCCCATAACTTTTAAAAAGTTGCGATTTTAGCCCCTAACAAAAAAAAAACAATTTTTCCTACTATCTTTAGGGGAATCATCATCAAGAACTGTCTTCCAAAGAAATATATTCTTGACAAATCCCAGCTCATTCCTCCTCTTTTTGATTTAGAACTAACCCTTCTTTTTTTATGCAAACTAGACGTCCAAACCAATTGGAGTAAGAAAAAGATATATTCCAAGGAGGACAAACTCATGGGATCAAACTCATACAATATACTAAACTCATGGGCTGGACAAACTTCTTCAAGATCAAAGAGCCCTATTTTCCAAAAGTTGTCCAAAGTTTTTCTTTTATGGCCAAAACTTTTCAAGACAAAAGTCTAATCACTTCAACCATCAAAGGAGTTGAAATTATACTCACTCCTGAAATCCTTGCTAAAATTCTTTGTATCACAACAGAAGGGGTTACAGTTTATAATAACACTTGGTACCGTGAAGAGATAGCATGTCGAACTGAGTTGTTGCATAAAATGTTCAACCCAACCGATGACAAAATCGATCATGTTTCATCTAAAATAAAGCCTGCATACAAACTTTTTCACAGCATGTGTCAACATGCTCTTCTACCTCGCTCTAGAAGAAAAGATATTGTTCTAGAAAATGATATATGACAGATGCATCACTTGTATACATGTGAAATAATTAATCTTCCAAATATGATCATTCAACACATGATTTTTGTAACAGCCCGTTTTTCGCTATATTTATTTTGTTATTATTTATATGTGTTTATATGTACTTATATGTGATTAATTGCCTCTGTGTGTATTTTGGGTTAGGATTAGTGGATTTCAGTGTGAGAAGGGTATTATAGTCATTTTAGACTTAGGGGTATTTTGGTCATTTTGTGAGCAAGGGTGAATTAGTAATTTCATGGTGAGGATTATTTTTAGTGTTTCAAGTGAGAACCATTATTTTTACTAAGTTACTATTCGGTAGTGGTAATTAGTTTTGAACCGGTAATTATTCAATAACTTTTAACCGTTAGTGGATAAAAACTTTGGAGTTAGTTTATAAGTGTTGTGATCCCATTAAAACATTAAGAGGGTTAAGCCCAATTGTGTAGAGACTATATAAGCCTTAGTCTTTAAGAGAATGAGGGTTCACAATCATTTTACAAAATTTTGAGAAGAGCAAGAGAGAAAGAGCAAGAGGAAGAGAAGAGGGTTTGAAGAGAGAAGCTTGGGGAACCAAGAGGTGATAGAGATTCTAGGAGTTTAATTGAAGCTTTTTCTAGGATTATTACTTATTGAGGTATGGGGGCTAGTTTTCATTCATAATCTTTTGTATAATCTCTTTTTCTTCTTAAACCCATAAGTGCTTATTTGTGAAAAGTGATTAATTGTGAATTTAATTGGTGAAATTCGTACTTAGGTTTTGATGTAATGTTTGGGTATGTGAATTTAATGATAATTAAGTTGTTGATGATAAAATTACATGCTCAAGATGTGTATATATGTATACTTTGTTGATTATGTGCAATTTGATGAAAAATGATGTTGTGGCTGTTGAATGATGGTGAGATCATGATTATATGATGTAGTTGTTGTGGTGTTATGATGTTCTCATCAATTTATGCTTTGGGTGTTGATGAAAGTATTGTTGTGATTGAATTGTTGTGATTTTGCAATTTTTGTGAAAATGGGTTGATAATGAGGAAGTTTGATTTAATGATGTTGAATGAGTTAAGGAGGTTGTTAGTATGAATTAGGATGACATGATTTTCTGTTTTAATCATTTGGTCTTGGAGAGAAATCTTTTGGGGAGAAAACGGGTTTTTGAGTGAAAGTCGTTTTAAGAGCTTTTGCCAAATAAGTCATTTTGGGATGAGTTTGATTAAGTTGTTTTAATGTTGAAATTTCAAGTTTTCAAGTGTGGTTTGTATGGTCTAAGTGTTAGGCGTGCATTGGCGAAAACGGAACTGAAATCGGATTCGAAAACAAGATTTTATGCGCGAAAACGTAAAAATGCATTTTGCTGTACTGGTGAGGTGACACGACCGTGTCAGAGTCTCCTGTAAGGGATGACACGACCGTGTGTCTAGATGATGCGACCGTGTCAGTTCTGCAGAATCATGAAACCTCGGTTTTTCGTGTTTTTGTGTACTTTTAAGCATGCCAATGGATTCCAAACACCTAACCTTATTCAATCAATTTATAATTAAGCTTCTAAGAGTATCATAGCTTGATTCTAACTTGGTTTTGTTTTGAAAAATGAATTGGTTTTGCAATATGGGAGAAACAATACGAATTTTGCAAAACTTTAAATTTAAGTGAGTTGGCCTATGAGACGTTGATGTATACACTACTGCACTCATATGTGATTTGTGTATATACATAGTCGAGGCCCTAGAATTTATTTACTTGGTTTTGGTTTATCTGTCTCAATTATTTTAAAGTTGTAAAATGATAGACGAACTTTGTCGAAAATAATCTTTAAGGCCGAATACTTTGCAAATCTTTCGTGAATAGTTATATATGTTTATATGAAGATGTATGAATGATTTCTAGGTGTTGAAAATGATACTTATCTTAGTATAACGTATATTCTCCATTACTTGGATTGTGAGGAATTGTATGTATGGAGTCGTTGAACTATTTCATATAGTTAATGTTGATTATAGCTGTTGGTTATAGCCGTTGAATTATTGTGAACACATGCATGGTGGATTGAGTCATATGTTCATGCATCATATGTCGTGTCGGATGTTATAACCATATAGCCGTTGATTATAGCCGTTGATAATGATGTTTTTGTTGCATCATAAGGTGACGACCTTGAGGTGACTTGATACCACATGCATCTAGCAGAGTCTAGAACATTGCATGCATTTGAATAGTTGATGAGTCATGTCATAATTGAATATCTGACTTGATGAATTTGTACATTGGTGGAATTCGGTGAATGTTGTGATTACATGGATTGGTGTATATGTACATTGGTGGATTTTTTGACAGTTGTGAATAATTGAATTATGCTCTAATTGCATGTTCTACTTGCTTGTGCTTATACACTTGGTGAATCTAATTGATGATAATTATTTTGGTGATAGTAATGAGGTGAGAATTGTATATGTATCTACATATGATATGGTAATTTCTTTGATAATGATGATTGCTTGGTTATAACTTGAAATGATGAACTGTACTTGTTGAGTTAAGTATGCTAAATGAAGAATAAGGTGAGTAATCCTTTCATTGATTGATGTTGACAAATGACGAGCTTATGTTGATGACTTGATTCAATTGAATATGTTTGCTATGCTATGTTAGTGATGTGATAGCTTGAGGTGTATGGAATGGAGGATAATAATTATGTGATGTTAGTATTATAGGAGGGATGGGTATGGAATGCTTATATTTTGTTTATGTTGATTATGATTGATGCGAAGCTAACCCTCAGTGGTATGTGGTGGACAGCCTACCTATTTGTATGAATGGGTAGACGACGTGCATGATTAGTTTTGTTGCTTGCTTGGTGAGTGCTTGAGGATAACGGAGCTACCTCGTCTATCTGTTTTTAGAGTCTTAGCTTAGGGCTCTGATTAGGATGTTGTCTTGTCTTTTATTTTGATGTTGGTTTATGTTATGGAGATTTTTCCCATTTGTCGGGATTTGGAGATTTTATATGATGATGTATATTGATCTTATAACATGTATATTTTAGAGATGTATGACTTATATCCGCTGCGACTGTTGATGAATTTTATATATGCATGTTGTTTGAATTTTGATGTGAAGACGTAGCGTCCATTTCTTGAATATTTATATTATTCGTGTGTATTATCGCTTTAATAGAAATAGGGCGTTACAATTTCTACGGCAAATTCCAACATCAAAAGGAACATTATTCCATATGGAATGGGCCTTACGAAAGTTTTAAGCATTTTCTCGTACCTCTTGATGATGAAATTTGTGTTACTATAGTAAATCTTTGAACTCAAAAAAATGTAAGTCACATGAAAAAAAACTGATGAGAATTCTAGTCTCGAAAGAAAGCAAATGGATGATTCCATGGTTGAATTGCTTAATGTCGTAATGAATGAAACCTCCTGAAAATCGGGAAAACAACCCACAATTGGTGAACATTCTCAAACTCCAAACTTCTCGTATCCTTTTGATCTAAACACCTCAATTCATTTTGATCCCAACTTCCCCAGTCTCAATGTGAATGTTGGGGGGGGGGGGGGGGGGGGGGCGGGGGGGGGGGGGGGGGGGGGGGGGGGGGGGGGGGGGGGGGAGGGGGGGGGCGC
>Ga0315914_1003606_pt1 | contig 23474 bp, 10 predicted proteins | sample MpolenodulesMG_FD_203920 | JGI IMG/M metagenome (GOLD analysis project Ga0315914, IMG submission 203920) | Medicago polymorpha root nodule microbial communities from Los Angeles, California, United States - elongated nodules | ecosystem: Host-associated > Plants > Roots > Nodule | place: USA... | reverse complement strand
CTTTTAAAAAAAAAATCTATCCCATGTATTTTGTTTAATTTTCAACAGAAATTTTATGACAGGAATCACAGTTTGCCAGTAAAATAGAAGTAGGTAGGAAGAATAAAGCAGCGACTAGTTCTCTCCCTCCTTTACCCCCTATTTTGTAATTGTAGCTCCACGATGAACCAAAGGAATTGAGAATTTGCCTATAAAAATGCTATATTATTGTTGGTGTCATGGAAAAAAACCTGTATTATATTTGCCATATTTTTTATGTCAAAAAATGATACGCATGGTTTGTTAAAATTTGAAAGTCACAAACATATATGCTTATTAAAAATACCATTCATAATCTATATAAGTTAGCGCAATAAAAAAGTGATTTGAACATTAGTGTATAATAAGTTAACAAGTTGGAACTGAAATCAAAAATGTTGGAGATACTCCGACAATATTCCAATACTTGTTTAAAACATGTTGGAACTGAAAGCAAATGTTGCACTGATTCAAATTGTAACAATGTTCAACGTCCTGCCTTGGTTAAACCTCATGGCTTATTCCACCAAGTGGGATCGAAGCTTGGTGGATTATGAAAAGAAATAGCATCAAACAAATCTATTGTTATTGTTGATAAAGCATTTGAAAATATTAGTGAACAAAGGAAATAGTTGTATTGTATCAGTAATGGTGTGCTTCACGCAAACTATAAGCCCTTCTAAAGCACACTAGAAGTGATGGAGGAGTTTAAAAGCAAAAATTGATCCTCTACAACATTTACACACTGCAGGAGATTTTTTTTTTTTTTTTTATATTAAATCTTATAGTTGCATTATCAATTACACGTCATTTTAGCTGTAGCTCAAGCCTCAAAGAGCTAACACAATATAGTTAAACGTAAATGGATAACATAGTCTACTTCAGGGTCATTTAACAGCTGTAGCTGCATTCCCATTTCCAGTAAGAGAGATATATAGACCATGAAATTATTTATTTATTTCAGATTCAGGTAAGGCATAAATGTCACCGCAAAACAGAAAGAATAGAATCTGAAAGTAACCAATTGAAGTATCTACAATAAAAAAATCAATTGAAGTACCTTGCTAGATCTTTTACGAGTTTTGATAATAATTCTATAAAAAAAATGAATACATGTTCTGGAGGTATCTAAGAATCTATTTTAGCTAGTTCAATCATGTTTTGGATTGGAAGTGAGCTCGCGTATTTCTTTTATCGCCATATCCATGCTATGAAGAGCCAATTTCTTCACCTGTTATTCATGTGCACCAAAGAAGAAAAAGAGTCATGTCAATTCATGCCTGTATCTCATAGAAGAATGCAGGAACTGGAAAAATAGTAATAATAAAAACATTATTATGCAGTTCACCTCAATCTTGTCTACTTTTGCTTTGTGGTTTTCTGGAAGCAGATGGATCTCATCAGTCAATTGGATACACTCAGCAACACTCTCAGAAGACATAAATTCCAATACCACTTGAACACAATACTGCAGGTCAAGAATGAATTACTTGTCATATATCCATACAATTTAAAACTTAATATGAAGTTATGTGTTATCTAAATCAAAATTGAGAAAATATTTCTGTCTAAATTGACCAGAGGTGTATAATTTCGAAGTGTATATTCAAGAACAGTTGAAATATTTTGCTGTCTTAATTGACTAGAAAAGACAGATCAGGTGAGAAAATGTTAAATACTAAAGTTAGTTGAGACCTTAGAATTCCTAATCTGGTATGGACATCCAGCAGGAATGATGATAGCTTCTCCAACATGTTGCTCAAATGTCCATGGTTCGATTTCTGGAAAGAATGAAAGGTGAGTCAATCTATTTATATTGTAGGAATATGATAGGTGATACAAACACATGGGTTATTGTGGATATACTTACCGAACTCGTCCTTCAGTCTCATTTTGTGAGTATTGTCCAGAAAGATACTCTGATCAAGAATTGGGTGAACTATCTGCTTAAGAGATATAAAATCAATTATTATAAACTCAAACAAGATCATGTTAAGGAATTTTCTACTTTTATAATATAACTTGCCTTATTGCTGTCATATTCATTGGTATAACATAATTCATCCCTGTGTCTTTTGAGGTATTCTAAAAGCTTCGGTACATCCTGTCTCCGGAAGACATCCCACTGAGCAACAGAATACATTTCAGTGCTTTGATCTGTCTTATGGAAAGGTAAAGAGCTTTCTGCTTTTTCAGTATCAGAACCAGATTCTCCATTGCTGGACGTATTGATCTCTAAACTTTGACTAGCTATTGTTTTCACTTCAGTAGAGATGTAAGATGTTCTATTGACTCTCCTGTAAAAGTCGGTTCCTTCGCTTACAATACTCTCTGGTACCTTTTGTTCCGCGTCTTCTGCATTTTCAGCAGTAATGTTTGGTGACCCCCTTTGACACAGAGTTCTGTGCTTCTTCAATAATTTCGTTATTTTAGTAAGATGTTCTGTAGAGACAGGAACATCTGTGGTATAAACCATAATATTAACCTGGAATCACAAATCAGACATAGTAAATGACATTTGTTATCTGCATAAAATTATCTGACTAAAAAGTACAATGGAGGCATGGAGTACTGCTATTTGACAGGAAGCTTTTGCAATGATTCAACTGTTGAATAATAGTACACGCCAGTTTGACAAAAAGAGAAACCAATTAAGTTTTTATTGCACATATAATTTGTATTTGAACAATGATAAGAATATAGGAGGCAGCGGGCCTCATAAGTTATAATAAGGAAACTTTGGATGTTTTTGCTCAGAGAGCTCACCAAGAATATGTACAAGGAACAGGGTTTTCATCGTATACAAGTCTTTTTATTCCAAAAGATGCAATACCGAGTTATCACAAAATAAATGCGTAAAATATGATCATGGGAATTCGGTACACAAAGCAAATATCAGAAGAAGTGTATTCCGTTGTATTTGAAATCACAATTCAATTCAAAGTTTCAACAAAGTAAAAAAAATTAAGCTTTAGGAAATTTGTATTCCAGAGCAGATATATTCAAGAAATAAAATACAACATAGAAAGTGAACGTACCACATCATATGAGTCATAAGAGAGATTTAGCACAGAATAAGCTTTGTTGTCAGCACAGCCATAAGAAATGTACACATATGGGCCTTTATCATGTATTGCTCTCCCCTCTGGCATATTTGCAGCTAAATTCAGAAGACCGAACCTCGGATTCATGTATTCTTGAAGTGGAAGAGCACCAATTACTTCAGCAAAATGAGCTGGAAACTGTTCTTTGAATAGTTGGGAAGATAACCATCCATTTAGTTTCAGCGTCTCATGCCAATCATTTTTCCGAGGTTGATATTTCAGAGAGCCAGTAAAATGCTGTCTAATGTTAATTTCAACCTGCCAGAGTAAGAGTTCCAAAATAATATACTTTTAGCAATGTTATTTTTGTTCATGGATAGCTCCATTATAATTATTAAGAACATAAATAATAGAATTGAACAAACAAGGTCTATATATGCACCAATGCATTCCAGTTATCAACAGCAATAACTATGGACATTCTACTCAAAAGCAAAACTATGAACATAATAATGTAGGGTATACAATAAAATAGTTTTCTAACTTAGATAGTATCAATTTAAACAACACAATTAGTTTATACTGACCTCCCACCAATCCAAACAAGCTTCAAGTAAGTCTTTATTATTCTCATATCTTGCAATGCTCCTTTCAAGATAAGCACAGAACAAGACCAGAGGATCCCAACTTAGTTTTTTCATACTTCGGAGCACGTCTCGGACTACTACAGGATGGCCTTTTCCCCAGTGTTTCTGAAAGTGTTCAAAGTGATCGCAATTGATGTCGAAAACTGTAGGATAAAATAAGCAATTATCATTAGAATCTTCTCTTCGAGCAGCTTCTTCAAATTGCTTATGTCTGTTAGTTTTATGATCTTTGTCAATACAGAGTGAGCAACTTGAGTTTTTATCCAAAATTTCAGGAACGTCATAGCTGCAAACTATCTCTTCAGCCTTAGCTTCCATTTCTTCGATCCAGCTTATGGGAAAAACACATCTCAAATCAAGGTTGTCATTACCACAACCACCTAGCTCTGAAGGAGGGCATGATATACTGTCAGTTGTACCATTAAAACCAGTCGAATCCAGTAACATTGACGTATCAGTTTCATTGTCGCTAGAAATGCTCTTGTCTTCGAAAAGGCAACTTTCATCAGCAATGCAAGTGTCCATTTTGTCAGGTAACTCGGTCAATGGAGAATTTATATGCTCAAAGGGGCTTCCTTGACTTAATGTCTGACAACATCTTAAGCAAAGACTGTAGGAACAGTTAAGGCAGCTTCTGTGAAGATTCAGAATAGGTGTTTTGCAGTAGTTGCTGATACAAGTGTTGCATAAATACTTAATATGTTAGCAAGGAGCACAAGGAAAAAAAATTCAAAATTCATAACAGTAGCAGAAAAAAGATTACCAGTCAATTTTCTCATTGCAGTCAAATTCGATTTGCTTGATGAGAATATCAGAAATACTTTCCCCTGTCAAACATAAAATCATACAAGATATCTGTAATAAATCAAATTTACTCAGAAACCGTCAAATCAGAAGAACAATAATTACTACCTTTATTTTTCGCTTCTGTTTCTAGCTCTGCATGCTGGTCTTCACTTATTTGTTTTATTACTGGAAGGAGCATACAGACCAAATAATGAAAATGCAATATCCTATCAACTCTGCTTGTACCAGCCAAACAATCCTGTTACAAAACAAGATAAAATTGAAGTGTCAATAAGTGCCGCTAAAGGAAAAAAAAAAAAAACTATTCTAACATTAGAGTTTCGATCTTTGATATCAGACCTTACTTTCACGGTCTTTACACTGACTTGCTTGGCAATCTTTACATGAACAAGTTCCTCGACAAACTGGACACGCCTTCTTAACCTCATTTTGAGTGTCGAAATACCTAAATTTGTTTCAACAAAAAATTGGCAAGTGTTCAATATTTTGATTATCAGCATACAAGTACAGGTGACAGAAAGCATATTGGTACTACTATTCCCAAAACTGGTATACAAGTTATCAGGGAGTTGGATGTACAAAAAGCATGGACGAAATGGAATCTTTTTATTTTTATTAAGTATAATGACTGAATATAAAGCAAGGACACAGACACCGGACACAACACGGACACGTCGACACCGATAATAATTCGAGACAAGTGTTGGACACCGATGCAGTCCAACATCGGGGACACGCCTAATCCGCCTAATCCGAGAAGTGTCCGTGCTTACAAATCAAAACACACTTAATAAATATTCAAGCATCGAAGTTTTCCAAAATATACTATATAGTCCACACTCTACGATGTTGATAATAAAGCAACATGCACTCTAAGCACAAAATCAAGCAACAAATTAACCATATACGCATAACAGACAATAATGTCACAGAAAATCAAATTCATAATCAAAATTAGAGTAAATAAACACCACAAATTAAGTTCCAACCGTTGTTTAATGCAATCCATGCAGAAAAACTCTTTCTGGCAGTTGTTACACTTTATCAAATTCAAAGAATCACTACTCTGACACCAATGACACTTCTTCCTCCTACACTTCTTCAAAACCTTAAAAAACAGAACAACAAACAAACCAAACATTAGTACAAATCATCAAATTCAAAAAAGTCAAAATTGAGGAAAAAAAGTCAAAATTGAAAGTAAGAAAAAAAACCCACATGAAAATTATCAATGGGAACCCTTCTATCAACATTCTTGGACCTGAAGTAAGGTGGTGTAACAACAGCTTTACCATTACAGTGAAAATCAACAACATCATCATCATCACGACGATGTGAAGTTGAAACAGGAGCAATTTCCATAACCCCATTAGGCAATTCTTTCCTCAATTCACCTTCACTGTAATTCACTTTCACCAATTCCAATTCTTCATCAACAATCGTCACATTCTTCTTATTCGGATTCTTCTTCTTCTCAACCTCTCTCTGTAACACCATTCTTATCAAATCCAATTGCACATCAACAACATCGTTTTTCTTACTTTTCTTCTTTTTCTTGTTTGACCTAATTTCAACCTCAACGACGTCGTTTTGCTTCTTCTTCTTCGTCTTCATATTTCTCTGAAGCTTCAACGACTCTGGAACCTTCACTTTCTTCTGACGATGTTGAAGTTGAAGATGATGAACTTCGCATAACTTCACGTTTTCCATCGCTCGACGTTTGCACCGCCATTGTCGGCCGTCGGTACGGCTGCACCGGAGATGGTCCGGTGGACATTCTTCCTTCGTTGATTTTTTCACCATGAGAAAAAAATTGAATTTTTATCGATTTTTCTGATGGGAATTAGGGTTTTTTTTTCTGGGTAAATTATGCAGAGGAAAGTGAAGAGGAACTCTGAGATACAGAAAAGAAAAGGATTTTTTTTTTTTATTAGGGCTAAAAGATGGGTTTTTGATATATTTATATCGGATTTGGATCCTCTACGACTCCATTATATGATGAGATAATTATATCGGATTTGGATCCTTAGCGATTAGGCTGAAGTTTTTGATATATTTATATTAGATTTGGATCATCTGCGACCACAGTATATGATGATAGAATTATATCGGATTTAGGTTATCTATAAGGTAATTTATGATGAATTTATATCGGATTTGAATTCTCTACGGCGGAACCTAAAGGTCAATGTGGGAATAGAATGGGAAATTGTTGCAGTTATTATAGGGAGTTAGAGAGTCCTGTTTAGTCTCGTAATCCTCAATTTAGAAACAAATGTGATCTTAATTTGATTAAGACTCTTCAAAATCTTTTTCATATCTTTTCGCTAGTAGTTAGGTGATATAGTGCAAAAGTTTGTGTTTTTCTGATAAAATAATGGTATGGAATTGGATTTCAGTTTTTTTTTCTTTTCCTTTTCTTTTTATTGTTGATTTTAATTTGTTTTCTTTATGTATTGGATTTGGGCTTTGGTTGCAACTAATTACATAACCACTGCAAAGTTCAGGTTGTTATAGTGTCGAAATTCAGGATTGTTTAAACAGAGTTGGTTTAGTTTTTGGCTTAAATCAATTAAGTTGTTACTTAGGATTTTTAGCATTTGACTTAACAATTGAGTTACACAATTAAATAAATGAGATTCATGAATGACCAAGCCAGAGACTGATGTAGTACTAGTGTGTCATGCTTAGGTAGCTAATCTAGACGTATATAATATTAGTGATGTATACTTTTCTTCTTTGTGTTATGTTTTGTAGTGCAATCTCATGTCAAAACTGATGTAGTATAACAGTATACCAATGAATGAGACGCTTTTTAAAGATGTTTATTTAGAAATTTTTTAGGTATATTTGCTTAATCTTTAGATGTTTTTCGTAGTGTTCTTAACTTAACTATCCATGATGTCTTCAAATTCATAATTTTTTCAAAGTTTATTATGATTCTAAAAAATGTATCTAAGTTAAAAACTATATGAAAAGATATTTAAGTAAATGCACTTAAGTTCAGTTCATTTGTAAATTGTAATATGTTGCACTGAGAACAAAAATGTGTAAAAATTCACCAAGTTTTGTTCATTTGTAACTTGTCAGGTTTTTCTTTTATTTTTCTTTTAACTTACAGTTTAGTTTGAGTAAAAAAAACTCTGTTTTTGATACAGAAAATTATAGAAGTAGAAAAATTGATAAGTCACGTCTAGTTGCAATGCAATGCAGTAGTGCATTTATATATGAAAAAAAAATTCTGTGGTGGAAATTAGTTGAATGTTTGTGGTTTAATTGTGTAAAAATTCAGATTCAAAAGCCACTAAAACTAAAGTAATTCTGTATGGGCTGAAAAACCATCAAAGTGTTGTTTGAGAAAATTGCTGTATACACTTCAAACAAAGCTGAAACACATCAAAAAAAGACGTAAATGTCCATCGACAGTTAACTGCCGTCGGTTAAAATCCATAGGTAATTATCTGTTGATAAGGTTATATTGGTAAATTACTAGTGTTTCTTAGCATTGAGTAAAGTGTGAACAACATTATTGTTCGTTGTTTGAAGAGCTTGTTTTTATATTTTCTCTGCATTGTGTTGAGTATTGGGCTCAAAGTTGAATGGAGAGGACCGATGAACTTGCTTTGTTTTGTTTTGTTAGAAACATTACAATATGTTGTAAGTATTTTTCTTGAAGGGAATATGTTTAAGTATTTGAAAGAAGTATAATTCTGATATTTGATCAAATATAAAGTAATCACATTTACCATTACTTTTTTTCTTCTTTCTTTAATAGACATTTTCAGCAAGGGTTTGGAAATGATATCCCAACAAGACTGCACTTGTTTGATCATGCGTGTGTTTAGGAGAACCACGACGAAATACCATGTCAATGTGGAAGCTGTGTTTTATAGCTTTCATGTTTTCGCCACAAGAGTGCCTCATGTTGGGGAGAACTCCCCAACACTTCATGATACGAGAATGAAATTTCAGACATAGTTCCAAGCACACACTCTAGCGATTTATGATAAATGTTTGTGGAAGTGTGTTACGTGCAAGTGCTGAATTGCTTACTTTAAGGCTTGATAATTTATACATAGAATAGACATGAGCTTCCAAAGGCTTTTTACCAAATAATGTGTCTTGCCTTTATCAAGAAATATCTTTGAAGTTTTATTTTTTGAGGAATCTTTGAAGTTGTTCTGCACATTAGCTGTTGCTGCAAAAATTAATTTAAACACTAGCAATTATTTTCTTATCTTTCATTTTTATTTTATTGTTGAATTTCACTTTTACTTTAACAAATCTACTAAAAGGCTCTCTAGCTGCTGTCTAGTTTATTTTTTAAATAAATTATTTCCCTCCTAAGCCAAGCCAAGTGACAGTTGATCCAATGGTGTCTAGTTGCACTTTTAATTTTATGTTCAATAATAGTATGAATCAAATAACCTACTCTCTAGTATATCCGTTTTTAGTTATGATTCTTAACATGATGTTACCAAGTGGAAAAAGGGAGAAATTTTACCTGACGAGGAGGAACATAGTTCATACAAATCAAGTTTCTCTTTCTTTCTTTTTTTGGCAAAAGAATCATATAACCAAGTTGAAATGAAACATGCATACAAATTTTCCCAAAAAGATAATAGACAAAAAGAGAACATTTTACATTAAAATTGCAATTTCTTGAGAGACTAAATTGAAGTGTACATGGCGATTACACCCAATACCCTTGTATTTCATGTTTCAATGGATATTTATTTGGGGAAATTTTTTTGAGAAAAATTGACACACTCCGAGCACCCATTAAGGAAAAAAATATTGAAAAAAAATTATTTTTTACACTTTTAAGAGACTAATTACATAAGTTTTAAGATAATTTAACAGTATTTGGTTCCTTATTGCGTGTCTTCGGGAATGCTTGTTTGCAATTTGCTATTTCCTACAATGGTTTGGCATTTGGACATGAATTTGTCTTTTTTGAGTTCCATCCGAAGAAAAATCCAAAATAAGTCGCATTGTTTGTTTCTGATCGATCAATAAACACGCTGTTATGATGCTTTGGTTCTTTTTTTGTTGTTGAGGAAAGATAACTTGTATCATTTCATTAAAAATTAAATCAGTAATACAAGTTGGAATTCCATCAAAGATACCGAAGCTAGTACTAGATGTGAATGCCTTGGCTAATTCATGGGCAACCCCATTTGATTGCCTCCTAATAAAGTCCACATGAGAGTTTTTTAAATAGGAGTTATAGAATTGGATACTTCTATCCATAATGGAACCAAATTCGGTGATATCTCATCGACATTCGTTAAAATAATCAGTCATTCTTTTCGAATCAACCTCAAAATCAACATTTGTAAATTGAAGTTCATGTATCCATTGCATGGTAATTTGGTTTCTGGAATAGCATCATTCCCCTGGAATTAAAAAACTGTTCAATTTTTACACAAAAAAAATGAAGGAAAAGAGAGTGAGAGAGAAGATAAACCTGCAAGATTCATATGCAACAAATTAATTGTCGAAAATAAAAAATCAAATTACTTGATGGTAGAAGAAGAAATCGAGAAGCAAGCCATGACCATATTTTGAAAAAACATAATTGAGTGCAAGGTCGATGAAATTAAGCATGCAATGTTTGATATCTACGAGATAGCTAAACACAAGGTAGTTGCTACATAAGATTTCATCAACGCTGCACTCAATGGTGTTTCTCCAATATGGGGAATTAATTTGCAATGTAAATATGTACTACTTTATAATGAGATCCACATTTCTTTGTAAAACTATTATTACATCTGGCTCTGCTATTATATGTATAAGAATGAAATCACTTGTAAAAGCAATGCAGTACATCAACTTCCATTGATTTTGTACTACATTTCAATTTTTGTACTTGACAATTTTTTTGCTTTGAGAAGCTGTACTTTTTGTTAACGTTACTAGACTCTTCCTATATATACTTTTCAACATCAAAACTGTACTCGTCAATTTAATTGTACTGGAATGGAATCTTGTACTACTTACTATTCCATTTCTCATCTTTCCAAAGACACTTCAAAAAAAGATTTGTATTTACTCTCAATTTATTTTTAGGAGAGACATAGTCAAATAGACCATATACTCCTTGAACATCATTCTACTCTACATATATATTTAATCTAAAATACATATTATTAATGTTGTTTTAATCCCCCTCATTTTACCTAATGCATGAAATTTAGGTCCTAACTCGGATTTTTAATCCTAAAATGATGAATTTTGGTCCCAAAATTGGTGATTTTTTTAGCATAAGTAATAACTCTTATATTTTCTCTTCTAATTCGAAATTGAGGTTAAAATTCACCATGGTTAGGCTAATAATCTGGGTTGAGAAAAAAAATCCTCAAAAATATTTAAAATTGGCTGTCAAAAACTTTGATTTTCATTAACAATATTAATAATTCAAAAAGAGTTAAATAGTGTTATATTTTATTGATTGTTATTTTTTTTACACAAAAAAAAGAAGAATTCTATTCATTAAAATTGATACAATTTTGATTGATCAAGAACATTAAAAATCTCAATGTCACTAAAAATAAAAATGATGAATTTGTGAACAAACTTACAACACTCGAGGTTATAGCAAAAAACGAAAGAAAGAAAAACTACAAATGTAACAAAATAAATATTTCTGGAGTATCTATTTTTTTGAGTTGGTAATGTTGAAGACGCCAAAATCATTATTGAATATGTAATGGACACCAAACAGAGAGAATTTGTCAGTCTGGATCGAACGAACATCGCAACAAGACGAAAAATCATATAACCACTCACCAAGACGATGAACAAAACAACATATTTGCACTTAGACGACGAAACTACGAAGAAAACACAACAAAATCTAAAACTTTGTGCAAACCACTTATTGAAATAGAAGGAGAAAGAAGGAGAAGGAAAAAAAACCAAAAGGGGTGATTTTGGAACAAAAATGATCTTAAATCACCCAAAAAGAGATATGAGTTGAGGTTAGATCTAAAGAGGGATGTGGGTAACCCTAAACCTATATAGATTTTTATTAATCTACAAATCATACTGCAATGGTTTAGGGTTTAATTACAACTTGCAATGGAATCTGATTGTGATTCCATATAAATGTTGATTTCTTAATTTTATTGTGTTTTTTAAAAGAGAAATGATATTTGTACTTTTATGACAACTCTCATACTCACATTATGTTTTTATTTTCTCTACTTTTTTTTTTCTCTCTATTGTTTTTGACCGATGAAAATAAAGAAAAATGAAGTTGTCATAAAAGTTGTCTCAAATGGCTGTTCAACTTTAAATATCAGTACTTATTTATCAATGTTGGGGACATGCCTAGATTTTTTGTGTATTTTATTTAGTATTGCTTAAATTTCTCAAATATCCCTTTAGGGGAAACTAAAGAATTTCCTATAACCAAACATAGCATTTGACTTTTCCCTATCTCCCGTCTTACATACTGAAATAACCTTGTGTGGTTTTTCATATTAACAATAAACATTTGCTCAATCCACAACTTCACCATCAAACAGCTTAAATTGGTTGGCATCAAGAACTAATTTTCTTATGGACGAGAATGCACACGTGACAATACCACCATGATTGAGATGTTGATCCAATAAGTCAATGATGATTTTGGAGGCTTGTGTCAAAATCATAGGCAGAACAAAATCCAGAGGAATGAAACCAACAACACCAACCACGCCATTGATGTCTCCAAAAAACGGCAACATGGCTGCCAGAAATCCACAGAAAAACATGTAAATTGTTCCAAGAATCAGGCGAGGAAGAAGAGTTTGGAATTAGAAGAAAACGAGGGAGAAGAAATACTCAAACTCAATTCACATGACTCAAGCCATCATTTTAATTCCATTTCCAATCACTTTCCTTCATTCAGCGATTAGAAATATTCATTGTAGAGCTTCTCAAAATCTGTAAAATGTATTGTTGGCATCAGATTTGTCCTTGTTGGAAGCTCAAATCACGTATCCTTTGCTTGGAAATTGGTCTGTTGGTCATGCCATGCGTACAAGAACCAGTGAGTCCCAAGTTATTGTTTAAGTTTAGTCCCACATCGCTTGTTGTAGAAAGCAAGTGAGTGGATGTGAGATATAAAAGCAGAAGCGAGCCATCCTTCCAACTCATACCTTTCTCGGCCTTTTGGCTAAGATCAAGTGTAGTATCTGTTCTTATCAGTTTAATATCTGATATGTGGCTCAATGGGTCACACGATATTAAATTACTTTTTTGAGGGGGAGAAACCACCTCAATAGCTTGCTATTGGGTTTCTCAAGTGTCGCCTATGCGTTGCACTATTGCATTGGCTGGCGCACCCCACCAATCTAAGTTTAATTTTTTTATTTATTGTAAAGTGGCTTAGGCTGATAAATTTTTTATCAAACTAATATGCATTCCATCTTCGGCTCAATTATTGAATATCATTTTAACTATGGCTTAACTGAAAATGAATATCCTTTAAACCTATAAAAAAATTATTAATGTGGTACAACTAGATTTAATTTAGTGGTCAGACTAGTGCTCCCAATTTAGCATGTCTAACAAATAATTTCGTTTATACATCCAATATACATGTAAATATGAACAGATATATGTACATAATGTTGCCAGAAAGCCTTTTCAAAAAAAATAATTGCCCAAAGAATCTAGAGAATTTGTATTTCCTATATACATACACAAACAAAAAATAAATTAAATAATAATGGACATTTATAGCTAATATGATAAATTATCCTTTCCTTCGAAGAACAATTTTACCTTGAGCATCTTCAAGCACAATAGTTAAGACTTCATCAGGAGGAACATCCCTCCAAATTCTAGGCTCATCCAAGAGATGCCCCATTTGAGCAAATTTATCAGCTGCCCTATTCCCTTCCCTATATATATGACTCACAAAGCAATTCTTAAATTCAGGTAGAAGAATAGAATTTATGTGACTCATATGTCTTTGTACTTCCATGCATCTAACTTTTCTCCTTTTCATAATAATTTCAACTAATGTTTTTGCATCCCCTTCAAGCCAAATATCATTCCAACCATTTTCGAGCACTAATTCAAGGCCTCTCCTAAGTGCAAGAAGTTCAGCAATTGTACTATTGGCTTGTCCAATTGATTCAGCATAGCCAAGCAAAAATTCTGCATTGTGATTTCTAACAACACCTCCAATGCTTGCTTTTCCACTTATTCCCTTGCATGACCCATCAAAATTTAATTTGGTACATCCAATTTTTGGTTTTTTCCACAAAACTGGAATTGGTTCCTTATGAAAATATCTATTAATCAACTTACAAACTGGATTTTGCACCAGTTTTTGGCACCTCAAAATATTTATAACATCTAACATTTTTTTATATACACTCCTAATTAATATATATTCTTTTTCATGCAATTAACCACTCAAAAGTTGGAAAAGTGATAGGGATTATTAGAAAATCAGCTCACTAATATGTGGTTAATTAATTTGTGGAAATAAAAGCTAACATTAAAAGACAAATCTTAATTAATTTCTTATATTACATAAGAATAAGAAAATATTTTGTGCAACTAAGGTTTTGATGTAATTTTTTCCACCAAAAGCATAAATAAAGAAGGTAAAATACATACCAATTTTGACAACAAATTTTGAAAATGAAAAACAATGTAGACCTACAAGGTTGGAAACAGAAACATAAACCTTCAAACTTGAATGAAATTAAGGAATGTTATGAAGAAATGTTGATCAATAGAGGGGTGTCCTAGTACTTATTATGGAAGCAATGGAACATGCTTCACGGAAGTTCACATTTAATTTATGTAGTTGGAGTGAAAGAAAAGCAATAAAGATTCAGAATTCTACTCAACATTTTTTATATGCCGGAATAATGGAAAATGGCCAGAGAGGTTTTCTTCAGAAACTATCAACTTAAGCATATTCTTTAAACGTTTCCTAACTTTACGTGCATCATTAACATGAACTCTACTCCATTATAAATAAAAAATAGCATGAAGTCTACCATATAAAGGCTGCACGAGAATAAAAATGACATTGTTAATTGTTTCTACAAACGTTATCCAATGAAAATTGCATAGTTATTTAGTAATAACTTAAAAACGTACTTATCCAAAAATAAGGGAATCAAAATATGGCTATATTTATATGCTGCACACCATCGACCATACAACAACGTGTGCATGTTATAAATAACTTTGAAATAATTTTAGCTTATTAGTAAAATTTAAAGATGGACAATTCTTTGCTAACTATTTTAAAAGATATACTTTTTTAGAAATACAAAAGGTGATTTTTTTTTTTAGAAGAAAATACAAAAAGTGATTATTTTCATAAATTGGATTAATTAAAGTAAAATTCATTCTTACTATATTATCCAAGAACACATTTAAATGAGATGACACGAGTCTCTTTTAACTTAATCAAAGTTGAGTTTAAATATAGGCTCGCACGTACAATAATATCAAAGAATTTACATCTATTTAAATACCACAAACTTTGAGAGACTATTCTCTGCAGTTGTATGTAAAAATATTTGGTTTACATCAAAAGGTTACATTCTTATTTATCACCATGTCGATTACTTCTACCGATCCTTTTTATAAGAAACAAAAAACATAAATCATTTTTTAAAAAAAACAAACATAAATCATCAAGATCAAGGAAGCATATTGAAAATGGCTATTTTTATTTAGTACTCATATACATTTAAATTTCTTCCATAAATAACCCTAAGTTAATTACTCTTGATTCCACCAACTTACTTACTTTTAATACCGTCTCTCATAATAAATTAGGGCACAAATGAAATTTAATTTTCTAACACACTTAAAAGTTGTTCAATATTTCTTATAAAAAAGATCGGACAAAACATTATTTTAGTGATGGCTTGTTTTGGTCTTCCCCTTGTGTTGACTTGACAAATGGGCTATCTAAAGCGTGTTGGGCTCTCATTTTACTTTGAATATCCGTTTGGCTTCATACGACAAACGTTGGATCAACTGTTTCGTGCGGTCTAATGTTTTGTGTTGTTTCTTCTCTTATTTTCTCGAGAGAAAAACTTTCCCAACATCAACATGCATGAGTTCGAATAAACTCTTGTAAAAAACAAAAACACGTCGTAATTGTCTCTCAACTCCACTAGAGCTATCTTATATCATTGAGGAATCAACCTTCCTCCAACTTGTCCATTTTGTGACAATGTTATTATTCACTGCCTTTGCCCGATTGATATCTGGATAAGTTGTGGTATTATGGACATCCATAATTTTTGCCAAAGATTTGATGAAGATAGTAGTTCCATTTTGATGGCTTCATTAATCAAAGAGTTTGTGCAATATTTGGATCTCAAGGAACAAGTTAATTTTCGATAAGACTCATCCAGTGAGATGTCATAATTATAGCCTCAATCTTTTTATAAAGGTTTAATCATGGAGAGAGCAACTTTTTCATTTACAATACCAGAAGTATATACTTACAAGGGAAAAGAACAGCATGCAACAAATGATACTATTCTTAATCTTTTATGAGCTAACCTCTTTGCAAAGTCGGGTTACTTCTTCGTCCTCGTCGGAAATATCAATAACTTGGAGATCCATTGTCCTCTGAAAGACTTCTTTCTAACACACAAAAATAAACTAGTTAGTTTCTTTTACTTGGTATCAAGACAAACAATACAAGCTTCCATTAACACGTAAGAGCACACAAGAGACAAAACCAAACAAAGCAAGAAACACTAATCTGAAAAACCACACTCTATCTCTAATGCAGAAACAGAAGCAGACCAAGACAGGAACACATGCAACAACATAATAAACTATCTTACTATGAATATTTTTGAAAGCAAAATCCGTAAACATTAAAAAAATTGAAAATTTCTTGAACTTTTACATATCAATATACCTAAAAAGAAGTTCATGCTTCATCATATTTGTAAAAGAATCACCCAAAACAACAAATTAAATATAATGAGAAATAGATAAGGTAAATAATGGTTTACATTTTCATTGTTTCAAGAAATATTGGCAATTGTTCACTTCAAAATCTCTTATTCTCCTTAATTCATAATATTTGGTGAAAGAAGTAACACTAACTAAGGGATTACCTTGTATAATGTTTAATCATGGAAATCATGGTCAGTATAAATATTAGCAAATTGTAGTAGATAGTGTGCATGTAATAATCTTAACAATATTATATCTACAGCGGAAAATCATCAACAGTTGCGCTGAGAAGGGCAAAATAATTACATATTTATGACTGGGGTTAGTATTGTGACTACTTTTTTGACAACAATAAATTTAAAAAGAAAAGTAAGTATCGACACCGAAACCAAATCAATAGATAGAGAAAATAAAAACATAATGCCTATTTTTTTATTGATAAAGAAAAACTTCTCTGTAATTAAATATAATTTTCTTCCCTTTTTGTAAAATAATACTCTTTTCATCCTTAATTATAATATCATTTAAAAAAAAACGTTTTGCCCCTTAATATATACAAGATCCTTTGCAAATTTCTAAATGCACGTATTTTTATTTTTAAAATGCATTCCTTACTAATACTATTAATTTATTTTAAAATATAAAAAATTAACATTGAATATATTCATACATGAAAAATAATTTAATAATAATCACACATATGTGGTGATCTTTGTATATTGTGTGCGCCCATGCGAGAAACGAGTGGCTTTTATTTATTCCCTCAGATTTTTTTCAATATTTTTTTATTATCTCAGATTTTGATGGTAACAAATCAGAAAGTGCTTTCCCATATTCATTTGATTGTGATAGTCTAATAAAGTGATTCGTGAATACTTTTTTTTGTGTGTATATATACTCCCAAAAAAAGATTAATACATGTGCTATAGCATGTTTGGAATTGGAGGGTGTAATAACAAAAGTGAGTAGGAAAAATAGTTATCAAAATAAACTAATAAACTAAACATGTCCTATAACTTAATTTTAACAGTATAATTGAAAGAAAAAAAAAATGTCCTTGAAAATATATTACATTACATATCCTAACTATACACAGAAAAAGAGTTATATAAAATCAACACAATCAGTAATCACTTGAAAGGAAAACTAAATTATGAAATTTTCATTTGAAGGGAGAACTCCCGTTCTTTCATGTGTATCACCACCTAATGCAGTTCAATCTTAAACTCAAAATTTCATGTGCCACATAAAGATTGAACTAAGAAAATTGGTCCAGGACTTTCTTATGTACCTAAAAAATTTCTGATCATGGTGTAGTTGGGATTGTTCTCACCATAAACTTTTTGTGTTTTTATTATTTTAATTTGGTTAAATGTTATAAACAAATCTCACATGAGATAAATTTAAAAATTCACACAAGAATCCCTCAAGATCCTGAACCCTCATTTAAAGTCTTATAGCAATGAATTCTACAATTATAAAGTATTTGAGCTCGGATTTTGTGTAGACGCATCAACTTTTGATCTATGAAACTGTTCAATCATACGGACGAAAATAGTTGTCTACATTGCACAATCTACACGGTTTGTATACATCAGAGCTAGCCTTGTTTAATACCATAAAAAATCTTTACCGGAGAAGTTTGTACTAATTAATTCTAGAGATTGTAATCATACAAGTAAAAGTGTAGGGAACAAATGTGTAAAATTGTTCAATCACAAAGGTCGTAGAAGAGAAACTGGTTGAACATATTTAAACATTTCGGTTTCTGTTCTCACCATTGTGATTGAACAATTTAGAATGGATATTTGGTGTATGTTCAGAATGAATCTTTGCCTATGATCCACAACCAGTCAAGAACAGCCCCAGCAAATATACCCGTCAAAAGACAAAGGACAAGAACATTTCCCAAAGCATTCTGCTCAGGACCCTGCAACAATACAAACTCCGAAATTAGTACAGAACTTAGAACCAGTGCAACATTCACACATATCGTTAAATTCAATCACTTAAAAAAAAAGTTCAAATTATTATCAGTGTCTATTTCTAGTGTTAGTGTCATATTCGGTGATAGTGTCTGTTTTCGTGCTTCATAGGTTTATATCGACATTTTATGAGTTGTGGAATGTATAAACTTGCCTTGTAACCTCTTGGTGCCACTGTCATAACACACACAGTGAGGTATCCATTGGTGAGTCCCAAGAATGAAGTGAGAAAGATCATCCATCCTTGGTCACCATATTTTGCAGTAAAGTAGAACGCCGGAACCAACAAGAATCTAGAAAGAGTTGCTATCAACAGACCCTTTCTTGATTCCAACTTCAACCTTTGAACAAGTGGGATATATCTTGCTATGAAATCCACCACATTATACATAGCAACCAAAACAATTGGATACCTACAAAGATCACCATTGCCAACATAAAAACTTGGTACCCAAATAAATTTCATTGTCATCTAAAGGACTAAGTGACAAACATATAAAATTAAAAGGTCATATTTACATTCTAATTACAATAAAGGTATAACAAAACAAAATGATTATATAAATATATTGCTATGTTATCAATCAATATGATTAACAGAAGACTAGGCGTAAATAAATAAATAAATAGGTACATACCATGTGCCTAATTGATGTGTACCAGTATTTTCATACAAAAATCCAGGGAAGATCGATAGTGTTACTACGTATATCAGTACTAAATCAGCTGCATAATCGATGTTATCAAGAAACAATTGTTTGGTGCTTAGCCGCTCTATTTGTTTGTTATCATATTCAGCCTACAAAAGTTTCAAAACCTTTCAGGACATAATCGAAAAACTAATTCTGCAAGATTAATGCACTATTTTTTAGCATAGTTATGTTACTTGATCATTAATAGTCTTTGTTTGGATGCCAGCAGCAGCTAGGTCAGCTGCAACAGTTTTCGATCCCTCCGAGGCTGCTTTCGAACGGTAGTATTTCACTATGGGTAATTTGGTGAAGTAGATTGCATATAGGAAAATACAAAGGAACTCGATGAATGTGGAGATCGCAAAAAATAGTACTGAAAAAAAAATACCAAATCAATACCTTTATATCAAAAGAAACAACTTCTAGAGCACTAGAAACTAATGCGCTAACTAACAGCAGTAACTTAAAAGGATTAGCTATAAATCTAGAATACAACATAGTATTGTAACAAAATCAATTGATCAAGTGAATGCGTGAGAGGATTATACAATAAGAATAACATACGCGCTCCCTTGCGAAGTCCATTGTGAGATTTCTCGAAAGCAAACTTGGTCAGCATTCTGAGTAATGAAATTAGAGCACCTGATGCTGACAAACCAGCAAGGTAAGACTGCATAACGTTGATAATATTATTATGCATTATGTATAAGTTTTAATCAAACAAAAAAGAGACTGTAATTTTAAAAAGGAACTTCAAAGTTTAAAAAGGAAAAAGGGTAAAAATTTGAATAAGTTATGTGGAAGATCAACCTGCACAAACTCCGGGCACATAAAACATAAATCACCAACCATGCCACCTTCAATGTGAGCATCGGCAATTCCAAAACAAGCAACTAGCAAACATATACCAATGTAAGGTCCAATTCCACCTCTCCCTGATGTTGCTAAATCCAACTGTCACAATACATAGATTGCGGAAGCTACTTAATAAGCTAAGGGAAATTGGTCATATGCATAAAAATCCGATGCAGCAAATTAGATTATAGGATTGGAAAATGGTTTGCTTACAATAAGAACCATGAAAGTGGCAGCAAAGAAAAGTGTGAATCCAGCCAAATTCCGCAGTCTAGTATTGATCTTTGACTCATAGCATGTGAGTATTACTATTGTTCCAATTGCAAATGGTTGATAAACCAATGTAAGTACCCTTGAAGGATGATATTTCTTCAGAGTGAAACAAAGCATATAATCAATAATTCATCTCATATTTCATTAAGTCTCAACTAATTTAATCAGAAACAGCAATTTTCTAGTTGACATTCTTTGTAATACGAGCATTAAACTACTGTTCTTAAGAAAAATTTGGTACAGCCATGTTAAGCCAAGATGCAAGTTAGTTACCGGGAACAATTTGTAATAGTAATCTCCTATGGTCAACATGCTGTTCCATGCAACAAGGGAACCAAGTCCGAGAAAAAAACAAATCGCCATTGCTTTGTATTTTCCCTGTTTGCATTAGTTAATACATTCAAATTCAAATCACAATAGATGGAAGATCGATAACTTTAGCTCTTCTTCGGAAATATTTACATAAATGGAAGATCGATAACTTAATCTCTTCTTTGGAGATATTTACATCATACACTATATTGTAGTTAGCTGTTCTGTTTTCGGTGGAAAAAAATGAGATGGAACGCTTACCCCTGGCTTTCTTGGTTCTCCAGTGCCATTGCTAGTAGTTATAGTGTCCATGACCACTCCACCCCACTTACAAAAGAAACAGATAAGAATAATCAATATTTAGCCAACAATATCTAGTAGTCCACTGAAATTTAAGCTATCCATTGCATAAGAATGTCTTGAGTAAACATATACACTGGAATCAAATTTTGTACATAAAACTACTGCAATTTGAATCTCCTAGCACAAGGGACATTAAACTATTCCCCTTATTAATTTCACAGCACCAACTATTTTGCTCTGAAAGTAGCATTGTGAATAACCTACTATATACTATGGGAAGTGAACAAAAGAAAATAACAATAAATGACACAAGAAGTTGTTCAATTTATGGCCAAATTCAAGCTGGATAATGCAACAGACAAATTTCAATAGAGTGTTTTCAACAGAAAGAAAAGAACTAAAGAGTTAAGATATTTGCAGTCAAAATCCAAACCTCAAATATTGTTTCAAGAAGCTCACAGTTTACACTTTAAGGAGAGCTACTCTCTGCTCTACACCTCACTACAACTTCTTTTGGTTAAAAAGAAATGCATCAATCCTCTAATTACATGGTTGCCGCCTCTCTTAAGAAGAAAAAGTACATCCACATAATAAGTCGGCAAAGTATGTCCACAAGGATTTGGACAAACCCCCATTTGTTGATCAAAAACCACATCATTGACTTTTTTTATTACATAAAAAGGTTGATTCTAGTTGTATTTCAAAGCTCATTAGGGTTAGGGCAGACTTCAAGACTCAGCAAGAGCTAACAAGCTACTTACTTATCACTCACCAAAGAAGCTCTCACAAAATTTATTTTTAATAAATAAAAAATACAGAAAAGAATAAGAAGAAAATACTTTGAAAAATGAAATAAGAATCATAGTATGATACCAAGAATATAGAAGAACAATGCAAACAAATAAAGGGTAGAAGAAAAGTTTTCATATATTCACCTACAAACAAAGAGTTAGAGAGAATGAAGGCAAGTCTGGTTTGAAGAATTAATCATTTGGCGTCGTTTCATATGAAAATGAGTGTTTATTTTATTTTATTTTATAGTATTGTTGATGATGTCGGTTATGTATGTATTTTATTGCTTCTTCTGGTAACATAGTGAGGCACAGATCTGGTTTCTGGAGTATACATCTTCCTATCATTATCTATATCAATCAATAAAATAACGTAACATCTTTGTTATCATAACCCTGACCTGACATACGTACGTTGTCTTCTGTTTCCATTCACATTGGCGGCTCAATCATTTTGCTTTTCTTTTTATTTATTTATTATATATTAAATTAAATGTTACATAAAAATAGGGTGAGTTGACCGATTAAATAATTTGTTACCTACCCACGAGGAAACACACTTCAAAACACTTACCAGTCCAGCTTTTTTAAACGTATTTTCAGATTCAAGAACTTGTTTTCTTGATAATTTTTTCAAGATTTTTTTAAAAAAAAAATAAGATGCAACAACTTTTTTTTTTTTTCTTTCTAAAGAAGCCAAAATTCAACAACCTTTTTTTTTTCCTAAGAAGCCTATTCATTCAGCCCTAAAACAATACAATTAATTAACGAAATATAAATATAACCAGAACGCTACAACATGGAAACAGAGTTTGGCAAGGTTGTTTTGAGAAAGTAGAGATTTTTCATGTTATAGACAAAATAAAAGAAAAAAAAAATTATGTGAAAAGTAACAATTATAATAACCACGTACAAAAAAGTATATTAAGCAGCCCTTAGATTGATAATAATATAATAATTATTTATGTAGCAAAGAATACTAACCAGCTTTTGTTTTCTTGTAATTGAGCAGATTTTAGTCCACCTTCTAAGTGTTCACGTGTTTCCCTGCAAAGAGAGAACTGGTTGAAAACATAACGTATACGATCTTTATAAATAATCACTTCCAAAATCCCAATATTTATACCAAATCAATTGTGATTTGATTCTCAATAATACGCTTATTAAATAAATCAATTTTCCTTTTATAAATAAATATTCCATTACCTGGAATATTTTTTATTTGATGGATCCATTACCTTTTTTCTTATATTTTTTTGAATGGACCTTTTTTTCTTATATACTTTCCAATTTTGTTTGCTCTTGACTCTCGAGTACAGAATTACTTTCCATTTATTAAATGCTTTCACACCTTTTTTATATTTTTCTTTCCAATTTTTACATGTGTTGAAACAAAGTCTTTCAAACTTTCACACCTTTCTATAGTACGTGTTTGGATTTTTTTTTTGGCCCAAGCAAAGTTAACTATTATTATTAATCAACTAATGTTCAATACAAGAAGGATGAGAATAAAAAAATACGGTGACTAGCCCAAGAACAGGCCGCCCTAGCTAATGTAAGAGCAACCATGTTCGCTTGTCTCCTAACAAATTTCACCTCGAAGTTGGAATGTAAAGATAACTGATAAATAATACTAGAAACAATAGCATAGAATTCCGAATCACCATGGCTCGGAGACGATAGAGCTTGCACTAGAGTAGATGAGTCAGACTCGAAGACAACGCGGTTCCATATGTTCACATCAGCAAAGTGAATGGCCTCGAGTAAGGCTACTGCCTCCCCCCCCCCCGATAGG
>Ga0315914_1003604_pt1 | contig 23476 bp, 8 predicted proteins | sample MpolenodulesMG_FD_203920 | JGI IMG/M metagenome (GOLD analysis project Ga0315914, IMG submission 203920) | Medicago polymorpha root nodule microbial communities from Los Angeles, California, United States - elongated nodules | ecosystem: Host-associated > Plants > Roots > Nodule | place: USA... | reverse complement strand
ACCACCATATGTGGGTTCCATTTCCAAAGTGTAGGTCCCACATTGATTTCACCTAATAAAAGAGTGAGTGCTCAAAAGAGAGTGTTGCTAGCATTCCTCTATTTAAATTTATTCTTATATATTTGTTACATGTTTTATTTGTATTGAAAATTAAGGGTATTGTGATGTGAAATCCGCAAGCGCACAGTTCTATCGAAACAGTAAAATATTGTTCCACATGGAGTTGTTGTAATTACCGATTTTCTTTCTAATTATAATTAACTGAAAGGTTTAAAGTTTAGAAATTCAGCAGATTGATTGATATAAAATTCAGATAATAAAAAGCGTCTCGGGATTATTGGTTCATCGTAATGACAAATTACTCACAATTCAAACCTATATTTTCTTCTTAAATTAAATCCGTTTCTAAAGACAAGTTTCTCTAATGTATTTCATTGTTCCTTTCAGAATCCATGAGTGTGTTTCAATAACAATCACGCCTATTCTCATGGTTGGTTGTTACTGAAACCTTTTAAGAGCGAAACTTATTGCCTCAATACTTCACAAAACTATTCATTTGGGGTGTTCCCATCAAGTTTTGTGTCGTCTTGTCTAATTTCATTTGTTCCAAAATCAAACTTCATCTTTCGATCATTCGTTTGATATTTGAGATGATGAAATAACAACTATTAAAGTTCACCTTTCGGTCCTTCGTTTAATACTTGTTACTGAGTTTGAAAACAATGAAATTAGATTAGAAAATAGATTTAAATAAGATTAGGGTCCTAGGCTTGGTTTGATAGGAATTAGGTCATTAGACTCATCCAACAATCCCAAGACAAAGAGATCTACTCACTCATGCTCATCGTAGACAAAGAGATTAAAGAGATGGAGTAGAAAGACATGAAAGTAAACAGTTGAATTTAAAAGTGCAGAACCGTAAAGAACAATGAAATAAAGCTTTAATCAATTTGATTCAATGGAAAACGACACTGTCACAAATATTCCAAGATTCAAAGATCATTTACAAGTCTGATTGCTCTCTCTCTCTCTCTCTCTCTATATATATATATATATATATAGCAAAAGCCAGCCTCTAGAAAAGGAAATAGTTCCCGATTATAAGGCACTAAAATCGATCATAAAAACAGCCCAAACCAACACATAAATATGCACCAAATCAGCAACATTTTGGAGGTTGGGATCGCGCACGGCCGTGGGTCTCACACGCACGGTCCGTGCGTAGCTCTCGACATTGCTTGGCGCGACTTCTTTAAGAGGGGCGCACAGTCAGTGCAATGGTAAGCACGACCGTGCGCGATAGATTGGCATAATTTTCCTCTTTTTAGTTTTCTTCTCAAACAAGTTTCAATCATGCATTTTAATCCATTCTTTTGCTCAAAGACTTGATCATCTATCATTTGTGATCTTGAAAATAAAACTAACAAATTTGCAGTAAAATAGTTCTAAAAAGAAACTTAAACAAACAGAATTCTATTAAAATAAACACTTTAAAACCATCTAAATTACGACTTATCATATTGGAAAGAAAAATTCAATCCAAAAGTGCTGAAAGAGGTAGTTTTTTTTTTTATATAATATATATTTTGAGGGTTATGTTAACCAGTGTCCCTGTACACTAGTTAAGGACACAAAAAAGGAATATTTTTTTTACTTTTATGGATTGATTACACAAATTTCAATACAATAATTACTATATAATTTTCTTTTCTAGTATCATTAACGAGTGTCAGGGAGCACAGTTAACTTTTCGCTTGTTTTAATTATATTTGTTTGATATATTGAAAAATTGAAAGCATTAGACTAGCGAATTGTGAAAGACTTATCTGCACATTTGAAAGCATATATAATTGGAAGAGAACGAACCTAGACGGGTTATTCGAGAGGTACATAACGACTTATATAAAACCAAACCACCGGCACTTTCCACTTTTAGTTTCAACATAAAATTAGTTACAAATTTTCAACTTCATATTCAATTCTATCTTCCACTTCAGTACTGGAAATGGCTGGTGTTGTTGAATCTGATCCAATTCCTCTTCTTACTCCTTACAAAATGGGTAAATTCAATCTATCTCATAGGTATTTTAATTATCTTTTCAATTCATTCATCATTCCATATTCATTTTCAATTGCTCAAATATTCACACACACCATGTGTTTGTTTTATTTACTCATTTCATTTCAGAGTTGTTTTGGCACCTCTCACAAGACAGAGATCCTACGACAACGTTCCTCAACCTCATGCTATCCTCTATTACTCTCAGAGAGCCTCTAAAGGTGGTCTTCTCATAGCCGAAGCTACCGGTGTCTCTGACACTGCTCAAGGGTATCCAGACACGCCAGGTATATGGACTAAAGAGCACGTCGAGGCTTGGAAACCTATTGTAGATGCTGTTCATGACAAAGGCGGTGTATTTTTCTGTCAAATTTGGCATGTTGGAAGAGTTTCTGATACTGGTATGCTCCATTTCATCAAATTATCATGAACCAGTAAGCAAAAGTACCGCGAGTTGCCACACAAGTATTGATTTGAGGTTTCCTTGTGTACTGAGTGAATTATGTGACTAGGAGTTATTCGTTTTTCTTTGCATACAGTTGTGATATAGATTTAACATGACATAAAACATAAATGGGGACTTTGTTTATTTGAACCTATTACTCTGATTAAAATGTCTATGTCTTTAGTCAAAATGTAACTGCGGAAAGAATTGGTGTAAAATGCTATTAACACTAAATATGATATGATATGTTCTAGGACAGTAGGACACACATGTTACCTTAAGCGAGGAAAACTGAATGATTAATTTGTAAATGTGTCATATTGCATTTGTTGTCAACCTGTTGTACAAATATACTTTTGGCATCGATCAAATAAAAGTCTAATATTGTTTACAGTAAAAGGGTATGAATGGAGTGAAAAATTGTTGTTATTGAGTATTATTAAGGGGGAAACTACATTCTAATTTTTAACTATCACACATAAATGTTCTCATGCTTGTGATGTACACGCTCATTGTATGCTCATTTTCCATGTTATTCTCAACAGTTTATCAGCCGAATGGGCAAGCACCAATATCTTCTACAGACAGGCCACTAAAACCACAAGTTCGCAGTAATGGTATTGATGTCGCAAAATTCACACCACCAAGGCGGCTAAGGACAGATGAAATTCCAAACATTGTCAATGACTTCAGACTGGCTGCAAGAAATGCCATTGAAGCTGGTAACTTTACTAATCTTTACAAATGTCTCAAAAATTAAAAAAATCTTTAATGTATAATAATACAATGTATGTGAGACGTAGAGATTTTTGTTACTTTAGATGGCACTAGGACATTTTCCAATTATGTAACATACTTAGTGGGGTGCAAATTGCAGGATTTGATGGAGTTGAAATCCATGGAGCTCATGGCTACCTCCTTGAACAATTCATGAAAGATAAAGTGAATGACAGGACAGATGAGTATGGTGGATCCCTTGAGAACCGTTGTCGGTTTGCCTTGGAAGTTGTTGAAGCTGTTGCAAATGAGATAGGAACAGAAAGAGTTGGAATAAGATTATCACCTTTTGCAGAGTATGCAGAATGCGGAGACTCCAACCCTAAAGAATTGGGACTTTATATTGTTAATTCCCTCAATAAATATGGTATTCTTTATTGTCACATGGTGGAACCAAGAATGGTAACTGTTGGTGAAAAAACTGAATGCTCCGACAGCCTTGTGCCAATGAGAAAGACCTTCAAAGGCACTTTCATGGTTGCAGGAGGTTACGATCGAAATGATGGGATCAATGCCATAGCTGAAAACAGGGCAGACCTAGTTGTATATGGTCGTTTGTTCTTAGCTAATCCAGATTTGCCAAAGAGATTTGCACTTGATGCTCCTCTAAACAAGTATAACAGGGAGACATTTTACGTTTCTGATCCAGTTCTAGGTTATACTGACTACCCTTTTCTTGAATGAAGGAACCGGTGATGTAGCATCCAAGTGTGGAATCTCCTAACTAAATAAAGTCATCATCCCTTGCAAATTGCTTTATGCTATTCAGTTTGTCACTGAAATAAGATTTTGAAGCATATGTATTTTATTGATTCCTCTCATGCTTACTCTTGCTAATGCTTTGGACCCAGTTCACACATTTTGTAAATGGTCAGGGAACATAGTATGTAAGAGTAAAACTGTTGTTGTATATGTGATTAAGTCACTGAATGCCAACAAGAAGTGTTGGACAAAAACTATGAACCTGATCATACAAAATTAAGATATGAATTTTGTGCTAATAAGAGGATTTGATTATATTGGTGTTTCTCTTTAAAATGGTTCTCTTTGGCATGCTGGACTACTTAATTGTAACCAGCTAGTGAAAAATAACAAATTTGGTTGGGATTAGAGTGGAAGAAGCAAGAGAAAGGTAAACTTAAGAATCGCAACATAGGTAATCTCAGCTATGATTTTGAGGTTCTACTTTGTGATTTGTGATGTATGTTATTGGCATTTTTAATTTATTTAGGATGAGTAGGCATATCTTCGAAGGTTCTGTTTGCAGGAATGTTTATTGCAGGTTTCCATTAGTTTTTACTTTTCAAACATGTTACTTCTGGAGTTATTGTTTAATGTGTTAAATTAATAACCTGCAATTTTATCTCGTAACATAAAACAAAATGCCAATATGAAACACCTTTCTGTCTGGCTCGTGACCTATTTTATTATTCTTTTAGAACTTTAGGGTATGTTAGGAATTGGATTCGTGGTATCATGTCACTTAATATTTCTGTTAAGCTGAGATCTGGAGATGCCTACAGGCACTTCAATGTTTCTGTGGATGACAATAATCGGATTGATCTTGACATGGTTGGTTTGAGGGCTAAGATAAGGTCTATTTTTTATTTTACCGATGAGGCAAAATTCACTCTGAGCTATGTTATGAAGATGCCGAGATGGTGAATCTTGTTGATGATAATGAATTTATGCGTGTGGGAATGGAATCTTGCCATTGGAATTTTCTCTAAAGAAAACTCTGAACCTAAGTTTACAAAATTATAATGAGTTTTGTACTGATATGAGGATTATTTCCGTTGTCTCATCTTTTTGTATCTTCAATCAATCCATGGGTTTCTAGTTATTGATAGTCTAAATAACTAAAATGATGGAAACATGATTAAAACTCTTCTCTGGTTATTGGGTTAAACTGGTTTCGAATATTAGTACAGACCTATACTCCAATTGCAAAGCACTGCATAGCAGAATTTTGACCCAAGTCTAAAATTGTAACATAGGGTGCATGAGAAACTCATAAGGTGGGAAAAGAAGCAGTCAAATGACAATGGGTGACTACTTGTTGTAATTCGGGTTCTTCATGGCCCACACATATCTATTTGATTATTTATTGACGGTTGTTCATTGGATACCTCAAAATTAGTCACTTGGTTGAAAAAAAAATTGATCGAAAGTTATCAGGAAGCAAAATTGAGGTGTCTGAACAATTTTTTTATTTATTTTTTGGCCCATCTCGAAGCAATCTCTGGCCCATAAACATTTGGAAACTCCATGATGGCCTTGTCCAGCCTATTTGAGAGACTTCCAATCTAGCTACCCTCGTGGCAAAAAGAAAAACAAAAAAAAAAAAATGTTGGAAATTTCATGCAGACGCATCTTGGATCAGTTAGCGGCAGTGCTTGATTGATTATGTCTGTATTGCACCTTCAAAATGTTAACTTGGAGTGTGTAAATTGATTTTAGACTATGATGAAAAATAGTGGTACTTGTTTTATATTTTGGAATATCAAGATTGTGGTGCGTTTAATATCGGATCACAAGCAATTAAGAGTTTCACAATAGATAAGATAAAGTCTGACAATGTATTTATAATAGGTGACATCTTAATCTTAAAAGTTGATTTTTTAATATTGGAGTTAGACTCAATATAAATTCTAACACGAACCATTTAATCCTATTGAAAAAAATAGTTCTTTTTTACTACGAGTTGAGTTAGTTGAGTCTATGATTACCTTGTCACCTATATTTTGTACTTGTACCAACAAAATACCTAAACAACTAAACTTCAAGTAACTATAGCAAGTGTGAACTGTGAAGTGAATTATTATGTTTTTGATTTGTAGTACCTACCATTACCCTGTTGCCCAATGGCGCCTTTATGATTTTTTACCCAAAGGCAACAAATTTTTACCCTGTTTTTGGAAGAGATGCATATATTCAGCTAGCAGAGATAAGTGAACAAATGATATGGAACCAAACAAAGACATTGATTAATTTGAGCTATCAAGGGAACAAATTCACACAAAAAAAATGCTTTTGGGGGAACAAGAAACTCAAGGACAACACGAATTGATCAAGAAATCATCATTATACAATTATATGGTGAATGATTTACCAGCATTGGCAGTATGGTACGCATTGGAATTACTCTAATGTTACACCTCTTGGCCCAACCATGTTATCTTAATAATTATGACAAACTTTTTCACCTTGCAATCTAAATTTTATGGCAGCCAAGGAACTAACTAGAATATTACTATCACATAGCCCTTCTAGGTTTCATACTAGTGAGGAGCCATAAACCATTAGTTTTTTATTTACATTTTAAAAAATCTAATTAAAAGAAAAGACAAGTGATAGATCATTCCTTTAACCTTAAATGAACTTTAAAAAAATGTGCTTATAATATTACAAGTGGGATGTCTATATCATAGGTATACTCTCTTGTTCAATTTGATTGGGTGTGTATACCTTGCTCTTTAAATGCAAAAGATAGTGATGGATGAGGAGAGTTTTGTCATATTTTTAAAACTAAAAAAAAGGTACACCAAACCCAAAATCCATTCCATTAGAAAAGTAGAAAAAGGAGAGACACAATGTAGTCTCTCTCTCACAAAGTAGAAAAAGCAAGAAAGAATCAAACTAGAAGAATCAATTGCTGCTCCCATTGACTGCCTCGAAAATTTTACCCCGAATTTTATAAGGTGGATTAAACAGAAAGACAAAAAGTAAAAGCATGAAGCAGATCTTCTTGCACTTCTTTTTTGTATTTTATGAACTTTTTTTTTATGACTTTTTCTTCTATACGCAAATGCATATATCAATTAATTTGGGGTAAGAGATATATATTAAGATTTTTGTGACAACGACCAATATCTCCTTGTTTTCCATAGATCAAAGTTCTTGTTTAATTCTAGAGACAAAAAATGTTGGTAGTAAAAATGAAACCTATGTCACTAGACACCTCCATGTTACGTGCTATTATTGGGTAACTTGTTACAAACGGGTGAGACCTATCTCTAAAAAATTATAGATAACTTATCCAACAATCAATAACCATTAGCCATAAAAATAAATTTACAATTGGTATCCACAAACTAGTTTTTACTAAACTTGTAAATTTGCTTATGTATCTAACTCTCATGGCTTGTTGAGTTGAGTGCCCCTCAAGGTGCGGCCTTAAAGAAAAAACCTTACAAACCTGGACGGTGTTGAAAATACTTCAATTCATTTATTTCTAGTATAGGGAAAATTCTATGATCCCCACCTTATGATTACTTTATCGTCTCCATTTTTTTCAAAAAAAAATTATTAACAAATACCTAAAGCATTTTTTCGAAGGACAACAAAGGATAGACTAAAATAACTACGACTATCTATTTTGTAGTTCTTGAAATCATTTTTAGACTTTTTGTTTTTGTATTCATTGTAGCTAAATACATATAAATTATGTAGAAAATGCAATAATTGATTAAAAAAATTATTTAACATCTTAATTTTTTTATGGGTTATGCTAACCGGTGCCCTTAGGGCAATGGTTAAGGAAACCAAAAAAAGAAAGTTTTAAGTTGAAAATACAACTTTTTAGACTTTTGAGGAGTTGAATGCACAAGTTTCAATGTGAGATTACTATATTTGCTTCCTTAACCATTGCTCTGAGGTACTGGTTAGCATTTCCTTTTTTTATTTAGCACATTGACCATAATAAAGAAACAAAAAAGACTTATCATTTAAATGGAAAAATAAAAAAATTGAAGCGATTTCAAGAGCCACAAAAAATATAGTTAATGTTATTTAAGTTGAATCCCCGTGAGCTTAGCTCAGTTGGTAGGGATATTGTATATTATATGCAGGGGTCGGGGTTCGAACCCCGGACACCCCACTTCTCCATAATTAAATTGTGTGAGCTCTAGCCACTAGGCTACTTGAAAAAAAATAATGTTATTTAAGTTGAAATAAAAAAAAATTAAGTGCTTTCTTTAAAAGATATGGTCCATGTACTTATTTTTTTAGGTGTTTATACAAATTAAATCCATATACGTGTAAATTAAATTCATATATATTACATGTAAATACAAAGCCAATTCAATATAAAAAAAATAGTTTTTGATTTCTCGGGGATTTGAGTTGAGTCTCAAGTTCAGGGGTGGCCAACCGGAGCATGATCCAAGTGGTCGTAATAGAGGATGATCCAATGAATTTTAGATAGTTAGATTTTGATATTATCTTAAAATTTGAGCTAGACTTAAACTCAATATTATAAAATGATATATGCTAAGGAATGTTTCTCGCTTTTAAATAGATTCTCAATTCAAATTCCATCTAATTTAGAACTCTTAACATAACATAGTATAACCTTCCTTTATTTTAATTTATTTTTAAACATATTGGCTATAAGTTATAGGGAAACTAATGTTATGATTAATTGCAATTATAAAACACCAACATGTGTTAGTCCGTTATGAATGCAAATATGGTCCCAAGTTCCAACCGTTGAATGTTGTCTAAATTATTTGTTCAATTGTGGTCAGTGCTATCCTAGCAATCAAGACGCAATCCTCTTCACAATCAATATTGAATATATCATATAGTCTTATAGTAACAGTTAACGCCCATTAGAAACATGTCCTTTTCTTTTTTCCTGATGACTAATGAGTGGTTGTGTTAATTTCAAATTCTTTTACATATATATAGCAAAGGGTTATGCAAGATACCGTGTGGTTGATTCAATCTTTACGTGAAAAATATTGCACAGATTCATAATATTCATAATCTATGCGTTGAATAACCCAATAGTGTTATCTTAAAAAAGAATAAAATAAACCAACAGTGTTCCTATTATTGATACTACTTGATGATATAGTACTGATTGGATTTCATATTGCTTTTTAATTAGCAAAATAAAAGTGTGGTAACTTCTTAAAGTGTTCTTAATTAGCTAGTATAATTGTTCTACCAACCATGACTAGGTTTAGCAAAAGGGTCTAATCTCCCCTATTAGCAGTCAAAAGACTACTCATTTAATAATAGATATTGACTCAAAGAGAATTGCTAACCTAGCTACAGCTTTGGTTACACACCGTCTTAATTTTTATGATTTAAACTTTTTTAATCCTAATATATGTAGTCCGATATTATTATATTATTGAAAAGTGTCAGTAAGTATATACTCTACTTAATAGCTTTTCTATTATTAGTAGTTTAGTAGATATCAGAGATTAATTATCTAAGATATGACAATCTATTATTTAAGAGGATGACCTCTCTCGACAAACGTTTTTTCATCTGCATCGGTAGAATTAAATCTAAGATTAATATATAAGAGACTTAATTATCTATCAACCGTGTCTCAATATTTTAATGCAATGTGTACAATTTAATATAATGGTACGACTTGTTAAGTCTACAAGACTTTTTAAGTGGCCTAAAACATGACATTTGGAATTAAATAGACTTATGAGAAAACAATACAATGTTTAAGAGAGAAAAAAATCAATTTGGTCTCCTACAATTTTTTTTAAGGTCAATTTTTTCACGATAAAAAATAAATTCAAATTAGTCCATGTCACTTTTATACAAAGGACAAATTAGTCTCTCTATTATAATTAATTATGGTCTAATTTGTCATCCATATAAATATGTTAGAGACTAATTTTAGTTTATTTTTTTTATAAAAAATTAAATTGGACTGGGAGAACATTTTTAGGGACCAAATTGAATCTTCACTCTATATTTTAAAAGTCGGATGAGTGTGAGGGAGGCTAGGCCATAAGGTCCAATCTATTTTCATTGCTATTTTAATTTTATTTTTTAGAGGAATTTTCATTTCTATTATAAGCAACATACCTTTAATGGTATTTTAACATGTTTTAAAATCAAATTAATCAGAAAAATTTCACAAACTTTGTATCTAAACCTTAGAATGATATGTCAAAGAAAATGCTTATCCAAGTAATCCCATTTCATCATATCCTTATTGAATCCAAGAATGTTGGTTCCGCTTAGATACCACTGATGAAGATGCTTTATCTTGTAGGTTGTCAATAACCAAATATGGAAGACACAATTAGATGAAGACTTTACATATATATCCTAAATCGTGGGTCCATTTTCTTTTTGCTTAAATTTAGAAGATACAAGCAATTACCATGTGTGGCCCAAAACTCTTCAGTATTGGTTACTACAATTCTTTCCTTTGCCATATTTGACTATTCAAATATATATTCCCATTTCTCTCAACAAAATATATATATATATATATATATATATATATATATATATATATATATATATATATTCCCATCTTTTCTTTCCTCGTTGCCTCAAATCATTCCAAAGACCCACCCTTAACAACGCATAGACGTAACCTTGTTCTTAAATTCTTTCAAAAAGGAAAAGTATAATGCATCATCATCAACACTATTCCATGTTGGTAAGCAACGAATTGATCATACTAGAGATATTATTTAAGTGTGATCATGTCAACACTAATACAATCATAACTCTTCCAATAAATGTGTCTGGGAGTAGTACTATAAATTAGAGGCGCTATTCATTAATACATATAATATAGGGAAAAGCTTCTTGGTACGGGAAGTGCAGTGACGAAAAACGACGAATGAATATACACTGCAAGATATATTTTAGATTGTAAAATATTTATGCTTTTTATATATTTTATAAATATAACTCCACTGTTTGCATGTACTGTGTGACTCCCGTACTATAGTTTTCCGTACTATATAACGTTCCTCTATAATATATTTTAAATCTAGTGTTGATTTTAATGATGATGGAATTAGACACTTTAAACGAGTAATCTATGATTTGATCACTTACGTGCGGAGAAGCCTAATTAAAAGAATTTTTTTTGTCTTGTGTATCCAATATATCAGTCTGACCAGATTAGTTAGACACTTCTAACCAAAAATGGATACTTTGTATTTATAACATGGTTAGAAAAAACAATATTGTTTTAAATCTATTAACCAATTCTCAATTTGTTATAAGATTATACTAAATATTAATGCTCTTACATAAATCTATATGAAAAAATAAATAATATGTTATAACAATTTTTGTATGCTTAAAAAAAACAATTTTTTGTAAGGAAAAAATTATGTTATTCTAATATTGATCACAAACCTGAAAGTCTACTCATTACTCATATCTTTGAAAATTTCACAGGGCAAATGGGGTTCTAATTAATTGGCCATGCATGCCCATTTGTGTGCTTTAATCCTACTTCTTTCAATTCAACCATGTTGCTTTTATCATGCATTTATTTCATCCTCCACAATATATTCCCACTGATTTGATTAGACCCGTTATTTATTTTGTCCTTTCCCTACCACTATCACTGTTCTTGCATCAGTTGCTGAAATTATGAAATTCAAATTCAAAGGTTGTTATAAACTCGTTAAACCTTTGACCTCAGCTAGTGTTTCAGGCCTCAATGTACTATACCTAGTTCTTTTTTTCTTTATGCTAATGTATTACTATTACTTTTATTTTTTTAGGTACAATGAATTTATTAGTACTATGACACAACATTATGTGTTAGAAAAAGCCCCAATATTCTCCATTTGGTATGTGACACAAAGGTGCTAGAAAAGCCCTAAACAAGATAGTTAATTCAAGTAGATGCTGCTTGCTTAGTGGAGAAATTTATGAAGCCACTAATAGTTTCTTTTGAAGGATGGAAGTGCAATACACCATTTATTAAATGTGTTTAGTCCCTCAATCATATTAAAAATAGTTTTGATAATACTTGAGACCCAACAAACAATCATTAGGAAAACACAAAACCCAATTTCAATTGACAAAAACAAAATCCCTTAGTTAGGATATTGTGGTCAAATGGGAGAGATCAAAGACCAAACTTGCTAACCAAAGCTAAAAGTCCATTTTGTTATACTTTTGGCAAATATAGTTCATTATTGGAGATTCATGAGTTGTTGAATGCTCGAGGAATTCAAAGGTAGCATGGGTACGGCGCATGAGACTAATGAAACATTTTCTATTCATGGAATAGAAACTCCCTCCTAAATAACTAAAGATTATTAACCCTTGACAAAGTTTTGTGTGGTAGCAACCCCAAACAAGTTTTAGCCCCTAAAAAAAAACTACCCTATGTACAAATAAATATACCAAATGTATATTTGAATTGTCTATAAATGTGATAAAATCATGGTGACTCATCGTGATTCTAACGATCCAACTATCAATCAAACATCTATGTTTGGTTTCATGTTTGAACGCTTAAAATAATTCTTAGTTAATCAAACATAAGTTGTACACAAATTTATAATGTTTGGGTTGCAACCTCAAATTCAATCTAGTTGGAAAATCTATTCTATTTTTCTTTTGTCAAGTAGTCTAGTGATTATAATTAACATTTTTCAAGGTGAATAAGTGGGGTGTCTGGGGTTCGAACCCCGGCCCTGGATATAACAATGCATGTCCCTGCCAACTGAGTTATGCTCACGGGGACAAAATCTATTCTACTTTAAATGTTAAATTTCTAGTTTTTAAGGTGTGTGTGTGTTTGGGTTTAGCAAAAATCATGGTGTGGTCGTGAGTTGAGCGCGAAAATCTAATTTCCAGCATTGTAAAATCACGGTGAGAATGCTTTAAAGGCGAGAATAATGGACTTAATGTGGATCCAAACATATGCTAAAAGTGACAATCATATATCATAAAACCAATTGTGATTCAAACTATCTAAACATGAATTGATAAAACCACCGTTTATAAATGTATCAAAACGTAAATTATTCATTTTCAACCAAAATCAATTTTATAAAATTAATTAAATCAAAATCAATTTTCGTCATCGTATAATTAAATACACACTGAATTCATTGAGCAACTTCACAAAGCTGGAATTAGCTTCTTTGGGTTAAAGCAGTGAAGATAGTGATTGAAGTCCCAACACCACAAATGTGGGTAAGGACCCTTTGTTTCCAAAGACAGAGAGAGTAGGTAAGTAGCAGTGCCAAAAAGGCATTGAAATTGATTGGCAAAAACACCCCAAAGTCCGTAACATGCATGCATCTTACCCCTTCACCAGTATATGGAACCAAACATCACATTGCTCCCTAAAATATGAATTGTAGTACTAATTGAAGAAGATGACAAATATAAGAAAGACAAAAGTCAGTTTTTGAAGGGATTCATTCACATATCCAAAATAGGACACAGCGATATTTTTTATATTTTTTACCCTAAAATATTTTTTACTTTCGTATGAGGTGGGAATGAATCATCCTCCAAAGTCATAACCATTATAGAACATGTATATACTTGTGTTCCAAACATTCCTTATCCAACAAAAGAAGAAACAAAAATAAAGAATAAATAAATATACGTAGAGATATGTAGTAAAAAAAACATTAAATGTGTACAACAACTATTCCTTTAACTTTTTTCCTTGTTAAGTGCTTTTTGCTTTGATTGGAAGACAAAAACTGGGAGAAGAATAGAGCTATTGGATACCATATACTATACTATACTGTATCTTTACTCACTTTACTGACTATAGGGGGCAGCCTTTGTTCATCTGACCACAACGTTTTATGTTCAGAAACGTTAAAGCTAACCTGCCCGTTGCCCCCTTCATGTTTGCCTGCCTTGTCTTGATCTGAGGTTTCCATTTCTCTTCTTTTTTAACCTAACAATCCATCACTTCATGCCACCATTGATACTAATTTTACAAATTAGTTATAGAGATTAATTTTTATTACGGTTTTTTTTCCCCTCATACATACCGATCAAAATCTATCAAGTGAACATATATTTAGATACCGATCAAAATCTAACATGTGAACATATATTTAGATTAGTGTATGTTTAGATTCACACGAGTTTGATGAAATCATAACGTGTCACTTGTGGTTTTAACAAAAACTACACTTTAAAACTTTTACAAATTCATAGTGATTGGATTTGGGAGTTATGTTCATTATCACACACTTAAAATTTATAGGGTCATTTTTGTAAGCAAATATATTTTTGGGTTCGAAACATCAAAAATATGTATGTGGAATCCAATAAATGTTAATAGTGAGATGATAAACATGACACTCTCCTTTTTTAATCAAACATGAGAGGTTCCAAATCCAATGTATTTAACTTGTGTTTGAAATTTGCCAAAATTATGATATAATTGTGAGTTAGGCGAAAGCTTTATAAAAAAATGTAGGTTTTGTCAAAACCATAATGATAATATATTGAGATGTAAGAATGGTGAATCTATCATAGATCTAAACATAATCTTATTTCACGTTTCGATTGACATATGGTATGTTTGGTATCACAATATGTGTGCCAGAATCACAGTAGAAACTAGAAAAAAATTAGTTTTTAAAAAATCACAATGAGTCCATGATTCAGACACATCCACCATGATACCACATATTGATACCAAATATAGTCGTAGTTTGATAGAATCACTATAACTGCAAAATTATATTGTAACTACGATTTTGATCAACTTTGTGTGATTCAAAACATGAAATTGAAGTATAATACCAAAGAAAAAACATGAAATTGAAATAAAATATTATATATATCAAATGTTTACTATACAATATCTTTTTGTATTTTTGTTTAAGAGATTTTTTAAATTTAAGAGTGAAGACTCATTTTGATTTCTCATAACATCAAATTTACCTGACATTTTTATACATAAGACAAATTATATTTTGAGTATGACTCATATATACACAAAATAGGGGCAAGGGGTGGAAAAGGAGTTGAGCGAGCGGAGCTGAGAAGCTCCCTCCACCTATGTCCTTACGTTTTGCCCAAACATTTGTTAGGCTCAATTGTTCTTGGGCGACTTAGGATATTATTGTAATCTGAACCGAAGTATTATATACTACATTGGTTGCAACATTATAAACTCTAATTCATCACCAAAATAAACAAAATTATAACTGTTTTACGGTCCAATATACTAATTGTTATTCTAACATTATCTTTCACTCATTATAACAAATAGACTAATTCATCAAAATGTTAGAGGTGAGTTTGAGTATTATTTCTTTTTTTAGTAATTATACATTCAAAAATAATTTTGATCAAAACTATCCAAACAACATTCAGTTTGTTGAATCAATTTTGCACTATTGTATCCAAATATAAATCAATTTTCTCAAAATCAATTCTGTCAGAATCTATTCTATCGGAATCAATTATGTAAGCTGAACCAAACACACACTAAATTAGATCGCGGAAAAATAGCGAGAGATCAAAATGAATTTAATAATAATTGAATAGTAGTCTCTCTCAATGCGCTTTATTCAGTTGAAATTCGATACTTTGCTGTTGTTGCAGAGAACAAGGACCTATGTTTCTAAGAGAGAGAGAAACACACACAAGTTGAAAAAACCTCTCTTTATTTCTTTCTTTGCCCTGTCACAATGTCTTGTTCTACTTCACAATCTCACCATTATTAAATTCAACACTTTAAAGTGCTTCTCTTCCCTCACTTTCTTCTACTTCCTTCAATATTTCCTTACTTAGGACTTTGTCTTTAATCACTCAACAACTTATGAGACCACCTTGTTCTTGTTTTTCTCTTCTCAAAAAACAAAGCAAAAAGTGTAAGAGTTTGGTTTCTTCAATTACCAAATTGGTAACTCTGAGAAAAAAATCAATTTTCAGAAGGTGTATGAAGTAAAAGAGATTCACAATGAGAGATGAGAATACCAAGAAAAGCAAGGTTTTTTACTTTTTCTCAAACATGAACAAAATTTCAAATTTTTTTTTATTATTGGAAATGAAATTCAACATTTTGACTGTTTTTATGTGTCTGGTGTACTTAATGAAGCTCTCATGGTCAAAGAAAATGGTTAGAAAATTCTTCAATATCAAATGCAAAACTGAAGACACTACTCAACAAAGGGATGGTTTTGCTTCTGGAGGTTAGTATCTTATTTTCTTCCTTTAAATTAAAAATTCACTTTTTATGAACAAAATCAAAGGAACCAAGATGCAAATGCAAAAGGGTTGTGTATAATTTGTTAGCTTTTTTTCTTTTGTTGTGAATTTTAATCTGATGAATTGAAACATGTTTCCTTTTTCAGGAGGTGGCTTGGAATACAGAAGCAGGAGTAGTTTGTCTGAGAGAGAGCCAAGCACAATCAAAAAGAGCAAAACAGGTACCTACACAGTTTACCAATTGAAATGCCTTATTTTCATTTGAAAATGATGAGATTAATTAGTACAAAATCTTATAACCCTCAATTGTAATGTACAGAGAAATTTAGCAGGAACTCGAGTCAGGTTAGGCGAGCGAGGATGAACCTTGACCATCCTAGAATTATAGATGTCCATAACTATAGGTATGCTACTTGTTTTCTTAATAAAATCTTCTTTTTTTTTTTTCTGTTTAATTTCTCATGATTGCTTCTGTTTTTCTTTTTGAGCAGCATTTTTGTTGGTACATGGAATGTGGCCGGAAGATCCCCGCCGAGTAATTTGAGCATAAATGATTGGCTCCACGCCTCACCGCCTGCAGATATTTATGTTCTTGGGTAGGATTTGATTCTTGTTAACATCTTTTCAAAGCAAACATAGAGCCTGGTTAGATTGACTTATTTGAATTTATTTACTGACATAAGCACTTGTGAGACTGTTTGGGAGAGTTTATGTTCATAAGTTATTTTTAGCTTATTTCCATAAGCTCTTCATGATAGGTTATGAAAACAGCTTATATTAAAACAATTTGACGTTATTTTATCTTTTGCTATAGACATGGCTTATATATAAGCACTTATCTGATAAACACTTAATTAAGTTGTTTGTCCAAACAGGGAAGAGTACTAGTAGTACTAAGAACACGTTTCTAACTTTGTATTGCAGATTTCAAGAGATAGTTCCCTTGAATGCTGGTAACATCTTAGGGGCAGAAGATAATGGCCCTGCCAAAAAATGGCTAGCTCTCATTGGAAATACTTTAAACAGTCTTCCCGGTACTAGTGGAGGTAATGGATACTACACACCTTCTCCTATACCTCAGCCAGTGGTGGAATTGAATGCCGATTTTGAGGGATCAGCTAGGCAGAAGAATTCATCATTCTTCCATCGGCGATCCTTCCAAACAACTTCTAGCAGCTGGGGAATGGACAATGATCCTTCAACCATGCAACCACGACTAGACCGAAGATTCAGTGTCTGCGATCGGGTGATTTTCGGTAACAGGAAAAGTGACTTTGATCCTAGTTTAAGATGGGGTTATAGGCCTAGTGACTATTCAAGGGCAAGTGACTCTCGACCGAGTGACTATTATTCAAGGGCAAGTGACTACTCTCGACCGAGTGACTATTATTCTAGGGCAAGTGACTACTCTCGACCAAGTGACTATTCAAGATGGGGTTCATCTGACGATGACAATGGCCTAGGAGATTCTCCAAGTACAGTCTTGTTTTCACCAATGTCTTGTGGAGGACCTGCTGCCTCTGGTGAAGATGGATACGGCATGCCAGGGCGCTCAAGGTACAGCCTTGTTGCAAGTAAACAAATGGTTGGAATCTTTCTTACCGTTTGGGTGAGAGGTGAATTGAAGGATCATGTTAAAAACATGAAAGTATCATGTGTTGGTAGAGGATTGATGGGTTATCTTGGAAATAAGGTCAGTTTTAAACCAAACATGATATGAATATGATTGTCCTTTTCTTGTTTATCTTTTCCTTTGAAATATGTTTGTGACAAAAATGCCAATTATCTATTGTATTTGCAGGGATCCATCTCAATTAGCATGTCTCTGCATGAAACAAGCTTCTGCTTTATTTGTAGCCATTTAACCTCAGGACAGAAAGAAGGTGATGAACTAAGAAGAAACTCTGATGTATTGGAGATTCTTAAAAAGACAAGGTTTCCACGTGTTCATGGTTCTGACAGTGTGAAGTCTCCGGAGACAATCCTTGAGCATGAGTAAGAATTTACCAGCGGCATACATTAAAATGTCTAATATTTTTAACATGTCTATTTAATGTAACTTGAGACCCCCATTGCATTTCTTAATATATCATCATCTCCTTGTCTAGATTTCTTACATAGAGTGGATACAAGAACAAATTTGAACAGACCGTCCTAATTTTGAATTTGTTTTATTCAGTCGAATTATATGGCTTGGAGATTTAAATTATCGAATAGCCCTCAACTACCGTTCTGCGAAGGCGCTTATTGAGATGCAAAACTGGAGAGCATTGTTAGAGAATGACCAGGTACACCTTTTAGACCTATTCTATAACCACAAAAACAACCAATATGAATGAGTACTTATGTATATATTCACATTATTATTACTGGCAGTTGAGAATAGAGCAAAAGAGAGGTCGTGCATTTGCAGGATGGAAAGAAGGGAAGATTTATTTCCCTCCAACATACAAGTATTCAACGAATTCAGATAGGTATGCTGGAGATGATATGCATCCAAAGGAGAAAAGGCGAACACCTGCTTGGTAAGATCATCACTCACTTAACCATAAGTATTAGGAACCTAGCGATAAAAAGGAGGACTTGTGCTGACATTTCATAACTTATGGCAATGTAAATATATAGGTGTGACCGTATTTTGTGGCATGGAGAAGGTCTACGTCAAATATCTTACGTACGTGGAGAATCGAGATTTTCAGACCACAGACCGGTTTATGGCTTATTTTGGGCCGAGGTTGAGTCAAACCATGGAAAATTGAAGAAAAGTATGAGCTGTTCTCGTTCCAGAATCCAAGTGGAGGAACTTTTACCATATTCTCACGGATACACTGAGCTAAACTTTTTCTAAAGGCAGGAGGACTAATTGTGAGATATGTGCAGCCATATTCAAGTAAGCTCTCTATCCTATTCATGGATACTCACAATTTCAAAAAATGCAGGGCTTTTTGCTAAAAATATGACAGTTAGAAGAAACTTAACTATACGAAAGGACTTCAATTCTCTACGATCTTTTGAACCTCACCTTTAGCGCTCGACTAATCTAACCGTTAAAAGTGCTATATCTTCATTTAAGTTAATCCTACCGAACTTACAAAGTACGGTTGGGGAGGCTGAGAAGACATGCATGAAATAGACATATACAGAAAAATGAAAATCTACATTAAGGTCTAAGCAAAACAGAAACCTTGATTTACTACAGTAAAAAAAATGACGCAGCATATTTTAAATTATACAATGGTTTTATATCCTTAGTGCACTTTATTTTACTAAGCATGCCCATTCTCTCTCCCAAAGGGATGTCTTGCTGCCTTTTTCTTATTATATTGTTGGCCAGACCGAAAGTACAAGGTTAATAAGTTGTAATTAACTTGTAGGAGTATTATATAAGACTAATCAATAATCAAATGCAGATTTGCTGCAGTTTAAAAAATGCTGCAGTGATTGTAATTAACAAATTAGTACTGTCATTGGATGAAGATTAGATGATTAGCATTCTGACATCATGAAATCATATTCATAATATTAATTCACACGGTTCATGACCTTTAATTGAGTACTGTTATATAGTATAATAATCATATCACTGATTTCATCAATACGTTATCACAGTAATACAGCATAGTTTATATGATTTGCACTGTTTATTTTTACCCTTTTATCTGAATTAGAAAACTTACAATTACATGCAACTTTTACTATTACTATTCAGCAAGCGGGAGTACCTTTGAAGTTTGATGAAAGAGACAAAGCATTTCCCAAATACCAAGAAAGGTAACATTTATTTTTTCCATCCACTCTTTCATGGTGCTTTACTTACTTACTTGCTTCTGCTTTTTTGGTCACAACAACCTCTTATCTATATTGTCTACTAATTTCAACTTTACCTTTTTCTCCTTTTCATCTCAGGTGCTAATATGTAATTTCACTTAACACTCATGTCTTACCCAACAACAACACATGATCAGTGGATTCCATCAAACATCATAATCATCATCATGTTGTTGTGTTAGCTAACTCATGCCAGCTTCACTTTGTTCATAATTTGATACCCTATTAACAAACACTCAACTTTATATTGTCTCAATGCTCCGTACCATATCCTGCACAATCATTATTAGCCAGGTACTATAAAAATACTTCTCACATTAATGTTAGTTTCTATACAAGTACTACTATTTATTTACCATAAGTAACTAGTGATATAAGCATGCTGCACGCATACTCATGATCAAATTATTTTATTGTTATTGTGCAGCAGTAGTAAAGAAGAAGAAGAAGACATTATTTAATTCATGATTCTTTAATTATTTTTGGAGAATATTCATGATGACTGAATGAAAGTGAAACATTGTCAAAATCATCATATGGAGGCGTGTACTAGCTTTTAGTGTTTTTTGTTTGTTTTTGTTTCTAATTGAAAATTTTAATGTATACTGATTATTGTACAAATTAAAGAAAAAGAAAGAAATTTATAGTTAATTAATTAATTGATTAATGATAGAATTCCAGAGCATGGCTCACACTTCATATGATTAGTGATTTTACTGATAAAGGTGGTTTTGTCATCATCAAGTAGCATGCTCTTTCTTCTTTTTAATGCTGAGTTAATTAACAAACTAGTACTAGAAAAGGTTAAAGACAGGTTAGCATGTTTCAAAGACATGTTGGAATTTCTGAACTGAAGAATATCTTGGACTATGGTCACTCTAGTTTATTCCCTTAATTATTATTATTATTTGTCAAGTATTCAAATTATTGATATAAATTAGATCAAAATTTTGTTGGTGAGTTTTTAAATGGGCAAGGTAGATATCTCAAGCTCCCCTTGATATTTTTATGTTCCAACTTGTATTGAAAACAATTCATCAGAAAAGTTGTACCAAAAAAAAACTATCAAAAAAGAAACCGTAACAAATCCAACTTTATGTTTCCATAGAGAAAAAAAATGTAAATCATCAAATTGGTTCTTGTTTTTTTAACATGTTCTTAAATTAGTCCATACCTCTATTAATATTTTAAACTAGTACTTGTCTTTTTAAAAAATATCAATTAGGTCTATGTCTTTATGTTTTTGTCACATGACTTAGGGACCTAATTGAGAAACTTTTGACAAAGATAGATACTAGTTTGAAATATTAATAAGATCATAGATTAATTTAAGAGTTGCTTACAAAGACATGGATCATTTTGGTGGTTTACTAAAAAAATAAATACAACTTCATGTTATCAACTTAAACTCATATATACTTCGTGCATGTTTGATAGTAAGATGGTAAAATGTAGCTTTTATAAAATTATGGTTGCTCATCGCAAATTCGGTAAATCCATTGTTATACTATAAATGCATTTCATGCAATTAATTTCGAAATTTATTTTCTTACAAGAAATTAATTTTGAGCTATCTTTATTTGGGTACGATATAGTATTAGTGGCTATGTTTTAGCTTGTTTATTTGGACGTTACTACATAAGATCTTCCGTAACAGAGCATCCTAAATTGGGTGTTTAAATCGGTCTCCTACGTCCACATCATTTATTTTACGATAATACTTAATAAGCACCAATTTTCTCCAACCCAGCACCTCAAACGAAATTATTAAATAGGTCCCACAAATAATTCTATATCATTACATTTCAACAAAATTTCTTTATTTTATTAAAATTTATTAAGTAGGACCCGCAAAAAATGAAGAGAGAGAGGGTGCTTCCATAGCCACCCTTCTCCGTAGGCACCCATATATTATACTCCACAATGGGGGTGCCTATTTAATGTGGTGCTAAATAGGTGAAACACTCTAAGTGTTGAATATGTAATGATGAAACTATTATATTAGTTATTTTATTAATTTATTATAGATTGGAAATTGTGCTATGTCAACTTTATTTTTATAGGTTTTGCAAGAGTGCATCTTTGCTCCATTTGTCTTTACTCAATTTACCCCATTTTAAGACATGGATGTGTGACGTGTGGAAAAAATAAAATCAATGGTTGTGATTAAATGGTTTGGAAAAAGCAATTTTTTAATGAGAAAAAAATCCTACACGCTCTCTACTCTGAAACAAATCCCACGCGCTTGCAAACTCTCTTTCTTCCTTCTTAGATAGCACCTCTCTCCCTCCCATCGCCACCGCCGCCGCCACCGCACCTCTTGTTCTAAATGTTATTAAAATTTTATGTTGGTCTTGGTTTGTAGCTGGAGCTAGAGTTAAAGATTGTTTCAATGTGCTCTAACCCTCTGTCCTGTCTTCAAAGTGATTAAAATTATATGAACATACATAATTAATCATAGGTGGTTCCCCTTCAGTACTCGAAATTTTCATTGATACGCATCACTACTCGAAACTGATATATTTCCCCTTATGAACAAACATATTTCTTGGAGTACATCAGTACTCGAAACTGATATATTTCCCTTTCCTTCTATTGATAGGCATCCCTATTACGGTTGGTTTGGTTGTGGGGAATTACTGCCCTTACAACAATTATTGTCAGTTACAAATTTTCAGTCTTGCAATTATATTAAGCGGTGTTGGTTGATAGTCAATTAGGCAGAATGGAATGTGGCATATCAATGCTCTATTCTTGCCATAGGAACTATACAGGTCCTCTTGTCAGTACAAATAGGAAAAAATGCCTAACAACAAAATATTCTTGATACAAGTCCTTTTCTCTTTCTAGTGGTATTCCTTGTGAATGAATTTCTTTTCCTTAACAGCAAAATAATCTTAAGAGAAAAAAATTATGAAATGTGAATGTATATGTCTTAATTTATACACGGGACAAGAATATTATGTTGTGGAGTGAAGTTGTTCCGTTGCTTGTATAACATTAGTAACGTCTGTTGGGTACCAGAGTAACAAAATATTATCGCGCAGCTAAAATAAGAGACGAGAAAAGAGGAAATAAACACACAATATTTACATGTAAACCCCCTCAAAAAATAAGGGGAAAAAACCATGGGGCAAGAGTAGAGAACTTTCACTAAGTGGAAGAAATTACAATACCTCTCTCTAAATACAAGTAGAGTACAATTACCACTCTCTCTTATAAATAGGAGAATACTAACTAACACAAACTAGGAGAAACCTCACAAGGAGAAAATAATTTTTCTCTTTATATTTTTCCTCTCACTACTCTAAACAAGCTCTGCTTGTTATTGTGTTGTTACTGATTTGGGATGTGAAACAATGGTACAAGAGCATGCTATTTATACTAGTGAAAGAGCCATGCCCCAACCACTCCAATTTATGGCA
>Ga0315914_1003603_pt1 | contig 23479 bp, 8 predicted proteins | sample MpolenodulesMG_FD_203920 | JGI IMG/M metagenome (GOLD analysis project Ga0315914, IMG submission 203920) | Medicago polymorpha root nodule microbial communities from Los Angeles, California, United States - elongated nodules | ecosystem: Host-associated > Plants > Roots > Nodule | place: USA... | reverse complement strand
GAAGCAAAGGACCCTAAATTTATTTCATTTTGGTGGAACAACCAAACCAACAAAACCCTATCGTTCTTGTCAAAAACAAAACCCTTTTGTTACCGTCTTCCTGATGCAATATACAAACCCTTGTTGATTTTTTATTTGTGGTTGGAGAGATGAGGTTCCTAAGATCCATAAAGCAAGCAGCAAACAAATATGTTACTCAAGTGGAGGACTTGTTATGGTCACATGCTGATGATGAAGAAAAGAAAGAGAACTCAGAAATTTTCCTCTCAGATGATGTGTGGGTGATTTGTCCATTCAATGATTGTTCAATTTTGATGAGTTTTGGTGGGCTTGAAATCGTGACAAAATCCGAGTGCCCGTCTTGTCACAGGTTTTGCGCACAATGTAAAGTTCCATGGCATGAAGGACTCAACTGTCAACAGTTTCAACAAAAACTAGCATGCTCCAATAAAACATACATGATCGTTGATTCCCAAAACACTCTTCCAAAGAAGAGAAGTTCTTCCTTTGAAGGCCGTGACAACGATGAAAAGAAGAAGGCGAAGAAGAAAGCTGCGATAGCCTTTGATTCTAACCAAGTGGCTGATCAAAACTTGGTGAAAGTGAATGGTAATGAATTCGAACAACAAAAATTGAAGGAGAAAGCAGCTGATCAAGACGTGGTGAAAGTGAATTGTAATGAATTCCAACAACAAAAATCGAAGGAGAAAGCAACGGTTGAGACCAGTCGTAAGTGTTCATCACAGTCTCCAAAATCCCTTTGTGGTTTATGCTCTGATTACGTACCAGACGCCAATATTGTTAGAGGAAGTACCATATGCAATCATCTATTTTGTGCCAATTGTATATCTAAGCATGTGGCTGAACAACTAAGCCAAAATATAAAGAAAGTTTGTTGTCCAAATCCTGGCTGTAGCGTGGAGCTGAAGTCACAACATTTGCAACATATTTTACCTAAAGAAGTTGTTGGTCGATGGGAATACGAGTCTTACATGGCTTGGTGGAATCGTGACTTTAAATAAAGGGGATTGGATTTGATGTTGTCAGCAATTCCATGTGTTTACACTGTCAACACGTATTGAGATCGGGTGGTCTAGATTTCGAGTTTTATAATAATCTACTATTTATATGTTTAGGTTTTTTTAAAGTTGATATGCAAATTCTGTCTATTAGGTTTTAGTTTTATGTTTCTATGCACATGCCATGAATGTGTAATTGAGTTTTCTATCAATAAACAACATTTGCTTCTAGCTTTTCATCTAGTTCCTACCATAGTATTAATATACATATCTTTCTTCGCGTATTAAATTTTATTTAAATTATTTGAGCTCTCCATCATTAGTGTCCAGGCTTCCAACCTTCTATGAAGGGTTGGAGATGGAACTCAATCGCGTGCTAGGTTAGATGTAGAAAAATATACACATCAGTGCATTATCTATTTGAATAAACTCCTTTAAACGTAATTAGGTCATCAAAAGCAACCAGTATCTTGTCACACAAGACAGCATTACATACACTTTCAGCACCATGATACAATCCCAAAATTCTTCAGACTCTAGAGATTGTTTTTACTCCATAAGCGCCTAACACATTTCTAAAATGTTTCATTCCTTATCAAGATTTTTTAGAAAAAATATTCCTTATCAGGATTAGTACTTCATTCATTTCAATTCTTTTCTTATATATCCACAACAGCAGCCAAAAATTTCAAGGTATGGAAGGATTTCCAATTACAAAACCAAATTATGCACAGATGGAGGCAATTTTTTTTTTCCAGTAAAATTTAGCACCGGCAGAGCTCTGTCAAGGCATACCCCTGTCAAACCTTAGTCTTGGAATGCAGTGTGATTGGTTTTTGCATGAAAGAGGAAAGATTACTATTACAAAGTTAATAAGTAGTAAAACAAAACAATAAAAATCATAATTTCCTTGAGAGAATACCATGAGTCCTCTAATTTGATAACATGCCAATGGGTTTAATCAAGTGTCATATATGTTTTCTGTATATTATTAGCATATACCATGACACTTGATTAAACTCAATCGGCCTGTTACCAAATTATACTCGAGCAATTATACTTCTAATTGTACAAGACCAAAAAACTTCATGACATTATGATATGATTATTCTATTGAAAAAGGAAAGCTAAAAACACAAAATCTATTCATCTACCCTGTTAATTTGATCCACCAATAACATTTACCCATTGCATTCATAGTTAAAAATAATGAAATACTTAAATTTTACAAAGAAAAGGGACAGAATAGCAATAAATTTTATGCACGTACTTCGGTTTGCAATTTTTTGGTGCAAGTCAAATTTACTTTATGGATGGCTTGTACCAATTGGTTTACCAAATTCGCAAGAACCGAGGCTTCAAAGCTAAAGAAAGCATTTTTAGATTTTGTTCTTAAAATTATCAATCTTAAACCAATTTATTCCTTAACCATATAAATATAATAACCAATACCTAAAGTAGGTGATATTCATCAATTTAGTCCATAAAGTACTAGAAAATACATCGATCAATTTAGTCGATAATATCTTAATAACAATGATTCCCCTCTTAGTGGGGGCTGTTTCCTCTGTGAGTGACAGGAGAAACAACGTCATGTGGAGGTCTAGATTTCGAGTTTTATAATGATCTACTATTTATATATATAGGTTTTCTTTTAACGTTGATATGCAAATTCTGTCTCTTAGCTAGGTTTTAATTTTTTGTTTCTTTACATATGCCATGAATGTGTAATAGAGTTTTCTGTCAATAAACAAAATTTGATTCTAGCTTTTGATCCAGTTCCTATCATATTATTAATATATATCTTTTTTCGCGTCTTAAATTTTATTTAAATCATTTGAAGTCACCATCATTAACGTCCAAGATTTCGACCTTATATGAGGGGTTTTTGAGGGCACTTAATCATGTGCTAGACTTAGATGTAGAAAAAATACACGAGTACATTATCTATTTGAAACAGGTTACAAATACACTTCAAGTCAAGACCAGTAAAACAGCAGCAATACACCTAACAATTTGAATAATCAGTGACTCCTTTAACAACATAATTAGCTCATCAAAAACAACCAGTATCTTGTCACATAAGACAACATTACTTACACTTTCAGCATTATTATATAATCTCAAAATTCGTAAAAACTCTAGAGATTGTTTTTACTACATATGCGCCTAACACATTTCTAAAATGTCAAGCCATACTTCTGTCAAACCTTAGAGTCTTAGAAAGATTACTATTACACAGTTAATAAGTAGTAAAGCAAAAACATAAAATGATAAAATTGAACTAACTTGCAAAACACTGATGTATCCTGATCATTAAGAAAGAGTACCATGAATTCTCCTACTTTCGAGTAAGATTATGCAATTTTAACAAATGTCATCTTAATAAGTGATTATTTCCAAGTAATATATACACAATAAACTTTAACAATTGTGGCTTAATAAACAAACAAACATGAATGAAGAATAATGAATTTTCACAATTTTAGCATGATAACACATTGTTTAGAAAGCTAGCTAGTGGTAAAATTATAGACAACTTGATTCAATCAAGAATATTAATTTTAACCCTGCTTTAGATTTTGACCCTGCTTTATATTTTGCTGTCAAAAAAACTTGCTAAGAATATACAGAAAACATATACAGCACTTGATTAAACCCAATTGACCTGTTACCAAATAATACTCAAGCAATTATACTTCAACAATCTCTTTTATTCTAAATTATTAGTAATTAATTCTTCCAATTGTACAAAACCAAAAAATTTCAAAAAGCAAAAACAGAATAGACACATTTATAACCTACTTTGGTTTTCTATATTTTGTTGCAAGTCAAATTTACTTTTTGGTAGTTTTTTTTGTTGGATTGTACCATTTGGTTTACCCAGTTTCCAGCAACCAGCAGCATTGAGGTATCAATGCAAAAGGAATCATTCTTAAATTTAGTTCTTAAATTATCATTCTTTCTTCAATTTAGTCTCTAACCATATAAATATAATAATTAACACCTAAAGTATATGAAATTCATCAATTTAGTCTATAAAGTATTAGAAAATACATCGATCAATTTAGTCCATAATATATTAATAACAATGGTTCCCCTCTTAGTGGCGACTGTTTCCTCTATGACCGACAGAAAAAATGAACGTTTGGAACGTAACTGTCACTGTCTGATGCCATTCAACCTAACCGAACAAAGCACATGTAGTAAAGAAACAAAACTAACTGCATAATAACAGTAATTAAATCGACGAATTTTTTTTTTTTTAAGAAGACAAACTAGGTCCACCAAAATTGGAACCAGTGATACACAAAACAATGTTCCTTTGTGTCATTTTTTAATCTTAAATTATAACAAAAAAATAAAATAAAAGTTATAAAAATTGAAACAGAAATCACAAATAAAAAAAGCAGAAAGCAGAAAAAACAAAAATACAATAAAGGTGAAAATGGCATTTTAAAATTTTGCTATTTTCATTCATAATCAGATTGCTCTCTAACATCTTACTGCATGATTCCTTTTTTTGGCAATATTACATTACAGCTTGCAAGTCATTAACACCACAAATGGAAAATAACAGACACACTTTATAAAGAAAAGATGATAAGAAACATATTTTACATGTAAGCGGAAATTGTTGCAAGCTGTAATTCTCTCTAACAAAGATGCTTTCAAGACTGCTTGCAAGTCATTTTAAAACATGCATCATCTTTCATCCATAAAAGGGAGATAATAGCAGCTCTTTTAGTGCAGAATTAGATTTTTAGTAGAGAATAAGAATAGTGTTATGTGGTTTTTGTTTTTTTGTAATGTTTGAAAATGCTTCATGTTGTGCTCAATACTTGTATCAATATTCCATGTTACACATGCTTTATTTATTTTTTTTGAGAGAATGTTACACATGCTTATTATGCAGTAATTTGAAAAACTGTTCTGCTTTTTGTTCCATCTTTTGTTCTTTTTCTTAATGTTTTTAAAATGTTTGGCTTCTTCTTTTGCTGGTATATATTCTGGTAATGAATAGATGAATGCTAAGTTGATAGTTACTACTTACTTGATTAATCTCTTATTAGCTTTGAGCTTTGTAGATTTTAAATGACTTGCTTACTATGACAAGCACATGGTGTTATTTATTCAAAAAAAAGAAAAAGAAATGCCTTTTGCTTCTAACATCTCAATTTGTTTCTGCCATATACTTGTTGGAGTATGACTTTGTGATACTGAAATCTTCCCAGGAGCTATCTGATTTTGTCAAACTCGCCGTGAATCTAAACACAGACATAATTGGTCTAAATGCTTTGAAATTTCATTTGATTTTTCAGTTTTACCTCTTTTCTCTTTGGTGAATGAGAGGACACATCAGTTGCGATTAAAATGTACAGCTATATTTTAAAATGAATGCATTCCTGAATTTGTTAATTCAAGACATACTCATGTATTCTAAGATTTTCAATTTGTTACACAATATGTTCGTTTTTTGTTTGAATGACAAATGTAAGTAGTTAGTTGTTAAATTAATTTTACAGACAATGTTCATTAAACTTTTTTGTTAATATAATTTGCTAATTCATCACCTACTTTTACTTTTTTTTTCCTTCATGAATTAACATTGTGACACCAATTTGATTTTTACAGTTGTTGAAGATCGTCGAAGATTTTTAAGCGATGATCAGAAATGCAAATATCAATAAAAGCCTTGGAGCATCAAAGGAGGTGAGTGTACAATAATATTTTAGGGTCTTCTCGCAGTATTACACAATTGTATTTTGATACATGAGTATTCAAACAAGTTATGATTACAAAAACTGAAACCAAAATGAAAGAATACATAAAAAAAACTAGAAAGTAGGGAAAAAACCAAAATACAATAATGGTGAAAATGACAAGTAGAAGAGAGATCCCTCTTTAACTTCTTCATGCATGAGTCCTTTTTTTCGACAATAAGCAGTGCAAGTTAACTTGTGGAGGAAGTAAGCCTATATGATTTATATGCACTTTTAATTTTTTTTTTTTTTTTGGGTACAAATATGCACTTTTAATTTTTTATATATATTTACTGATTCTTGTTCTTCTTCCACTCAATTGGTAAGGATAATGCATAATATATGCAAGGTCTGGAGCTCGAACTCCGAACACCACAAAAAAAAATAAGGTTCAGGCCTCCTCGTGCTTTGCATTTTAATTTTTCTTGCTTTGATAAATAAAAAGTAAAATTAAATTTCAAATTAATTTTGCATACAACTATCCAACACGGGATATAGATTTTTTTTCTTCTTATTAGGACATATTATATTTTTCATGTTTTTTATTTTGAGAAAATATATATTATTCTTGTTGTTAAGCCAATTTCATGTCATTTTAATATCATATAAATTGTCATCGTGAGCTTAACTCAGTTGGTAGAGACAATGCATAATATAAGCAAGGTCTAAGGTTCAAACCCCGACCACCACCAAAGAAATATCATATAAATTAAAATGATGACACAATTCAGTTAGCAGCTGCAAGAACAATATTGTGTAAGGGTTGGAGTTCGAACACTGAACTCCTTTCACATTTTTAAATCATTAATTATTTGTAGCTCATATACTAAAGAGGGAAACATAAGCGAGATGTTCATAACCAATCCACACACTTTCCTCCCATATCATCTTACGTGTGTTGCACACATGGAAACATCTATTTAGATAAATCAAAACGCAAAATTAAATCATCAAGTGTAAGCCGATAAACAATGTCAATGAATTTAAAATATACTATCAACAAACATTATTTATAAACGATGTCGTTTATTTATAGAGATAAAATTGTTGATGGTGTATTATGAAGACATAACATTGTTTATTTTCTTATACTTGATGATTTCTCTACTCCGATTTTGCATTTTGATTTATCTAAGGTAGAATTTCCATGATGTGTAGCCTCTTCCAAATGATATGGGTAGAATGTGTCATGGATGAGAGTTATCGATAACACACTTTACATTCTTCTCCCCCATCGACAAAACTACTTTGATATATGGAAAACAAAAAAGGTTTTAGTGTTCTACCAAAACCTTTTGCAGATCTTCACGCCAAGCAATCTTTAGCACTGAAATGAGGTGCCAAGCAAACTAAATTTTTTGATGTCAAAATCACTTTTATTTTAATTCATAACAAAAAGATCTTTTATAAAAAAATCGGAATCTATTTTGTGTTTATTTATCATAATAAAAATAATTTTAAAAAAACAATTTAGAGCCCATTTATTTTTTGAGAAAAAAATCAATTCTTTTTAAAAAACAATCACTCTTAAGAGCATTGCAAGTGTTTATTACAGTTTTTTTTTTTTTAAAAAAACTCAGAATCTAAAAAAAATATATCTTAATACAAGTTTAAATGAGAACTGGATAAGACATAAGAGTAGTTTATCGCAAAATAGATTTTTTTAGAGGAGAGAGAAAATAAGTGTAAAAGATTGAGGTAGCTTTATAAAAAAAAATCTCTATTATATAGTTGTATCAAAATAAACTTTTTTTTATTTTTTATGGAAAAGTGATTTTTATTACAATAAATAAACACAAAATAGATTCTGATTTTTTTTATACAAACTCTAAAAAAGAATCTCTAAATTGTATTCAATGTCAAAACCACTTTTATTTTAATTTGTAACAAACGGACAAATAGCTTATTTGGATACTATATAAGAGATTTTTTGTTATAAATTACCTCAATCTTTTGACTCTTGTTTTGTCTCTTCTCTAAAAAACAAATATTTTTGAAAAACTATGTTTAACAACTTCTCATTTAAAACATTTTTTTGATTCTTTTTATATTATGATTTTTATAAAAATCTGTAATAAACACATGCAAACTCTTAAAAGTAATTTTTTTAAGTCCTCGTGAGCTTAACTCAGTTGGTAGGGACAATGCATAATATATGCAAGGTCCGGGGTTCCACAAAAATGATTTTTTCCTTAAAAAAACTATAACATGCTCTTAATTTAGGTTTTGGAAAAACAAGATCTTACTATATTTTAATTGTTAATATAAGAAAATTACTAGATTTTAGCAAGATTTATCCTAGACTAATTGTTTGAGTTGCAAGATTTATTCTAGACTAGACTAGATTCTTAAGTGTGCACTGCACGCAATATACAAGTCACAGTACAAAACCCTACATTTATTGTATTTTGGTCGAACAACAACAAAACCCTATAGTTACCTTCTCTTTCTACGATACAACCCTTGTTGATTTTTTATCTGTAGTCAGAGAGATGAGTTTCTTAAACTCCATAAAGCAGGCAGCTAACAACTTTGTTACTAAAGTGGAAGACTTGTTTTCATTGCATGATGTTGCAGAAAAGAAAAAGAAGTCAGAAAGTCTCCTATCGGGTGATAAATATATATGGGGGGATTGTCCATTCAAGAATTGTTCAGTTTCGTTGCTGAATGATGAGATTAAAATTGTGACCAATGCCGAGTGTCCATCTTGTTACCGGTTATTCTGCGCACAATGCAAGATTCCATGGCATGGAGGACATAACTGTCAAAGATTCCAACAAAGAGAAAATAGACTTTTAAAGAAGAGAAAATCATTCTTTAAAGAACGCGACGATGAAAAGAAGAGGGAGAAGAAAGTCACTTTGATCGCTAATCAACCAAATCAAAACTCCATAAAACAAGCAGCTAACAAAATTGTTGCCAAAGTGGAAGACTTGTTTTCGTTACATGATGATAAAGAAAAGAAAGAGAACCCGAAAATTCTCTTCTTGGGTAATAAAGATATGCAGGTGAATTGTCCATTCAAGAATTGTTCAGTTTCGTTGTTAAATGATGAGATTAAAATTCTGACCAATGCCGAGTGTCCATCTTGTCACAAATTATTCTGCGCACAGTGTAAGGTTCCATGGCATGGAGGACATAACTATCAACGATTACAACAAAGTGAAAATAGATCTTCAAAGAAGAGAAAATCTCCCTTTGAAGACCGCGATGATGAAAAGAAGAAGAAGAAGAAGAAGAAGAAGAAGAAGAAGGAGAAAGTCACATTCGCCATTGATCAACCAAATCAAAACTCAGTGAAAGTGAAGTGTAATGAATTCCAACAAAAAAATTTGAAAGGGATTCTCAAATGTTCGGTAACAAGTAATGAGAAAGAGTTGAAGAAAGAAACCATTGAGACCAGCTATGAATGTTCTTCACTACCTCCAAAATCCATTTGTGGTTTATGCTCTAATTTCATGCAAGACTCTGATATTGTTAGAGGAAGTGCCATATGCAATCACCCCTTTTGTGGCAATTGTATATCTAAGCATGTGGATGACCAACTAAGCCACAATATAAAGAAAGTTTATAGTCCAAATCCAGGCTGTTGCGTGGAGCTGAAGCCACAACATTTGCAACACATTTTGCCTAAAGAAGTTATTGGTCGATGGGAATATGAGTCTTACATTGCTTGGTGGAATTGTGGATAAGGTAGTGTTGTATTGAGATCTCACGGTCCAAATTTCAAGTTGAATAGTGATTTACCGTCTTTTATATATTGAGGTCTTTTTAATGTTGATATACAAATCCAGTCTCTTAGGTTTTAGTTTTATGATTCTATAATCTATACACATGCTATGAGTATGAATGTGTAATAGAGTTTTCTGCCAATAAACAACCTTTTCTTCTAGCTTCTGATCTAGTTCCTATAAAAATAATTTTTTGTTTTTATTTAAATCATCCGAACTCAACATCGTTAGTGTCCAGACCACCGAACTTCTGTGAAGGGTTGGAGAGAACACTCAAATCATGTAGTAGACTTAGACGTATAGAAAAAATATGCAGTAGTAAATTATTTATTTGAAATAGGTTACAAATACACCTAAAGTCAAGAGCAGTAAATATAACAACAGCAAAGGCTCCTTCAACTACATAATCAGCTTACCAAAAGCTCCAGTATCTTGTCATACAAGAAAACATAATTTACACTTACAGCACCATGATATAATTCGAAAATGCTTCAGAGTCTACTAGAGATTGTTTTTACTACCTATGCACCTAATACATTTTATAAAATGTTCATTCCTTATCAGGATTAGTACTTCACTCCAAGTCGTTTCTTGTATATGGATGGATTTCCAATCACAAAACCAATGCACAGATGGAGGCAATTTTTCTAGTAACATTTAGAACCTGAAGAGTATTGTGTTCTTTTAATGGACCTTTTAATAAGTGTTACCTCTGTTTCTTTGATATATATTAATTGTTTATCTTAATTATCCTAACATTTTAGGACAAAAATAATGACATTGATATGGCCAAACAAAGATTGATAGTGACAATAATGTCTCTCAAATAACAATACAATGGAGTGTGTACATTCACATATACTTCTGATGCAAGCAATTTGGTAACAAGGCAGGAAGATAACACACCAGTTTCGAGTACTGGAAAACTCCAAGAATTTGAGAAGGAAAATTTCAGAACTTATGATAACTCAGAAAATTGCTTGCTTTATTAAAATCAAATCGGTGTATTTAAAGAGTAACTAAATCCCTATAACTTAGCATATTCTGTGTAACAGAAATATGATAAGATGTTGTTTGACTAAATCCCTACTAATGTGCTAACTTAGTAATAAATAAACTAGGAAACAGGAAACCGTAAAACTAAAACTAATAAAAGATAAAATGAATAATATACTAAATACTAAGATTTAATAAGAGTTAAACAAATCCTTTCAGCCAACTGGGCTTTTGTTTCATTCTTTTGGGCCATTCCTTCTTAGTATTTAGTGGCCCATTCCTTATCTCTGGTTCAGCTGTATCTTTCTTGGAGACAAAACAAATGAGATATATTGGCCAAAAAGTTTAATGAGTGCGACTCTGTTACCATAATATATATGGTGTGCTTAATGAACTTGTTATCATCCTCTCCTATGTACTAAATTATTCCTATGAGTCCGTACTAATTGGAATTATCAGAACTTGTTATCATCCTCTTGATAATCAGCAATTGTTTATGAAATATTTGAAGCACTTGCTTAGAACTTGTTAAAGCAATACTATTGAAATTGAAGCATGCATTCTTAAGGAAAATTTTATTAAAAAAAATGAGAGACTACCAATTCTAAGAATGAAGAAAGTAATAAAAAGATTTTCTTTGATGAACAAGGACTACAAAGATTGATAGTAACAAACTAACACAGTCTCTCAAATAACATTACAAGCACAAGGAACCACAGAAAAGCTAAGGCAATTGGTTTAAAACTACAATGGAGCGGTTTGTACATAAGACTATTTCTTGGCTTGTCTTTATATTTGAATTTATCAAAACATAAATTATTGCTGAAACCTAATGTACAAATGAACAAATAAGGAAGATATATTAGCAATAAAAGAATGATAAAGCTTCTATATATCTTCTAAAACATTTAGGTGGAGCTTTCTAGCTTTGCTCTCAGGTCTTTCCTCAATATCTTTCCTGCAGGAGACTTTGGAATTGCATGAACAAAATATACTTTGTGCAGTCTTTTATAAAATACCACCTGTTCACAATAAATACCACATGCCACTTTTAGTCAAATATTGGATCAGTATATATTGGAATGAGAATGAAGGTCGGTTTTGGTCTCTCACAATTTTCCTAACGGCACAAGCCCCTGACATTTTTTATAGTAGGGACAAATTAGTCTTTCTATTATAATTGAACAGAGACTAATTTGTCATCACGATAAAAATGTCAAGGACTAATTTAAGTTTTATTTTTGTCAAAGACTGAATTGGGCCGTAAGAAAATTGTGAGGGACCGTAACACAATTAATGTATATAGCAATGCTTATATTACCTGTTTAGCTATAAACTCCTTTACAATCTCTTCAGTTAGATCATTTCCATTTGACCTTACCACAAAGGCAACAGGAACTTCACCAGCAGCAACATCCTTTTGCCTGTTAAAATATTTGGTTCCATTAGTGATTAATTATTATTTATATATAAACAATGACATTGTCAAGATTTAAATAAACTAATTAAGATACTTACGGGACAACAGCTGCATCTGCAATAGATGGATGACTTACAAGAAGACCTTCAAGTTCAGCAGGGGGCACCTAACATAACAAAATAATAATTAAGCATAAATTTTATTTAATGAGGTAAATTTAAATGTATTCATAAACTAATGAAATACATACTTGGAAGCCTTTGAATTTGATGAGTTCTTTCACTCTGTCAATTATGAAAATCTCATCATTGTCATCTATATAGCCAACATCACCGGTATGAAGCCAACCCTCCTCATCAATAGTAGTTTTTGTTGCATTCTCATCATTCAAATATCCTAAAATATTGAAATGTATAATTTAAAAATAATTAAAAAAAAATGTATAAATTGAAAGAAAAATATTCATAAGGTTATATTGCATTTATATAATATATACCTTTCATGATTTGTTGGCCACGTATGCAAATTTCACCAGGTTGATTATAACCAAGAGAACGACCAGTTTCAGGATCAAGAACTTTGAGCTCTGCATTTCTTACAACAGTGCCACATGAGCCTGAACTTGTTGGGAATGGGTTCTTTGCAAAGCCCAAAGACATGGACAGTACTGGGCCTGCTTCTGTCATACCATAACCCTGAAGACACATGCAATATATTCTCGTTTATATAACAAAAAAATATTTTTTCAGATTCATCTAATAATTGATGAATAATAAAAAAGAAACTATTTGCTTACGTAGAGTAAATATATGTATAATTTAGGTTCACAAATCTAACTAAGTTTTGTGCCAATCCTATTTTTTTTCTTCTTCTTGGGATCTCTCATAACTCTCTTTATTTTATAGGATGTTATTCAACTATAAATTTTGAAGTTGACAACATCACGTGGAGAACAAAAGTACATCTTTATTAATTTGTTCTCTTAGTTTAAATTATTTTATTTGTTAGGTTGCTTATGAAATGGAAAACTGTCTGAAAATGATTTAAATTATTTTAACGGTGAATTTAATGAAAATTCTTTTGTTGGTTGAAGCTGAACAATTTAATGAACATTTCTATGGCCCATATTGGACACCTCGATCACTAGTGTTTATTGGCAACTAGGCAGCAATTGAGACGGTTGAGGCACCAAAACTTTGACCTTACTTGTTAGGTGGTGTTGAAACTAAACAAGATAAACTAACCCAATATTCTATATACACCTAAGGTCACGATGTCAAGTTTGACCCTAAGCAACAATACGAGATACATTATATATTTTTTTTAAGGAACATTATTATATTCTTCTTTGTACACCAAAATTTTGTTAAAGAATCCCAAAGAATAATGGACTTTCGCCATATTATAAAAGTTCAACTACTTCATATCCTAATCAAGCGTGGTTAAAGAAAAACTTAGTAGGCTAGGGCCTAAATCATTTTAACCAAAATATGTTTAAAATCTTATTTAATTACTAAATTTTTCACTTAAAAGAACATTTTTGTCTGTTGAATATGTTGAGGATCATACCAGTAAATGCTTAGAAATAATTGCAAAGATTTTACCAACAAAAGAAGAAGAAATACTGCAAAGTATTTACTCTTCCTTGTCCTTGTAGGTCCAGGTTTAATGTCCTGGTATCTTGCAATCATATTCATCGATGATACGAATATATAAGCATTAATTATATGTCGGTAGTACAGACGAGCTTTTTTGGGACATTGTCTAAATTTTTTAAGTAAACGTTAAAAATAATTAAATGTTTTGTTTGGCAAAGTAAATAGTTTTTTTTAACAAATCAAAATGAATTATAATATTAAACTAAAGGTGAATTCCCCGGTGACCAAAAAAAAAGAAAGATGAATCTCCCGTATAAGATAAAGTAAATAGTTAGTGACGGTTATTCTAAGAAATGTCCTAGTGTTTAGAACATTTGTTAAAAAAATTAAAAATAATAGATTTGCATTAGATTTAACAATATTTTAATTTTTAAAGAGTTAAATTCATCACTTTTCTTCATTTTCTAAAACAATAGTTATATATTTATTTTAACCAGTTAATTATGAAAAATATAATCTTTTATTTACTAGTATAAATAGTAAAGTGCTACTACTTCCTTTCAAATTTTCAATTATATTCAATCATTTCAGAAAAATTAAGAGAAGGGTAAGTATTATTATTCCTCCATTCAGTAGAATACTAGTCCAAATTTGTACTGAAAATATTTATTCAATTCTCTATTTTTTTATTTAAAAAGCCAAAAAAATTGCAAGACAAGGCACACGACATTTTTTCTTTAAAAAGGCAAAATAATTGCAAGACAAGCAAAAACATGCCACAATAATCAACAAATACTACACCATCTCAGTTTAAAGGCATTTAATCCTCTATTAATAAGTAATTACAGGAACCAGCTGAAGTCATTCATCTATAATTTCTTTTCTTTTGTGCTGACATATTATCCATATTAAATTACTATGAAAATACTTAATTGTGCGAAACAATTATAATATTTCATTCTAGCATTCTTTGTTGGTGAAACATTTTTTTGAGGAAGGTAAGATATATATTTTAGCTCATACTATAAAATATTTTCTTATAAACAATTCTTATAAAAACTTAATTCATATTTAGTTCTTTTTTTTTACAAATAATATTAAGTTTTTTTTTTTGAGCAAAAACAAAAGGAACTTAATGTTATTTGTAAAAAAAAATAAGGAACATTAAATTCCTTATTCATTTAATTTTTTAAAAGATTTTAGTTATACATAAAACAAGTCAAATGAAAGGCTAAACATGAATGAAACTTTTGTAGAATTACTTTTGATAAGGTATATTTCATAGAAAATAAAACATTTATTTATTTTTTAAAATTATTTATTATTTTTTCTTAAAAAGTTAAAATTTGTATTGACTTTGATGTAAGCCACGTCAAGAGTTTCTCACAAAAGAGAAAACAGCCACGTCAAGGGTATGGAGACCGAACAAATTAGTTGAGCGGTTAATGTTTCTAATGACTAGAATACCCTTATTAAATTAACTTGGCCAGAGCTGTCCTATTCTCAGTCACATAAAAATTAAATTTGTATAGTCTTGTCACGGTGTAATTCTGTCTCAGATCCTATTTATAAAAGATATTTTAAATCAATAAAAGTTTGATGTATCAAATTTAATTTTTTAACCATTTTATTAGCTTAAATTTAATAAGATAATACTTTTTCTGATCCTATTTATACAAAAAAATTAGGTTTTTAAATATATGTATTTAGTCAAGAATCTAAACCAAATACATAAATCATGTATCTAAAATGTGTTTATTGTAAATAGAATGGGATAGAGGAAAAAAACACTTCTATTTTTAGTTTGATTGAAAAACTTAAAATTGAACTGAAAACACTTAAAGACAAAAACAGAATCAAAGAAAAGAATTTTACCTGTCCCAAAACAGCTTGAGGAATTCTATTATGAAGAGTTTCTTCAAGCTCCTTCCCTAACGGTGCAGCACCAGACAAAACCAACCTTATTGAACTCAGATCAAACTCCGCCACCGCCGGACTCTTTGCCAACGCCAAAACCAACGGCGGAACAACCATCGCCACCGTCACCTTATGTTTCTGTATAAGACCAAGCAAAGCCCCTATCTCAAATTTATGCATCAACAAAACCCCACTTCCTGCTCTCAGTGCACACAATAACACACTGTTGAGAGAAAATATATGAAACAATGGAAGAACACAAAGAAGAACATCTTCTGTTGTTAAATATAGATTTGGATTCTCTCCATCCACTTGTTGTGCCACACTTGTTGTTAAACTCTTGTGTGTTAGAATCACTCCTTTAGGTAATCCTGTTGTTCCAGAAGAAAATGGCAGCGCCACCGCGTCTTCTGGATCGATCTCTACCACCGGAATATCCTCTTCGTTCGACTCAGAAATCACCGAAAAATGTAAACAATTCACAGGTGTTTCATCGGTTGTTATCACCTTAAAGTCAAATTCTACACCAACCTGATCATTTTGATGGAGTTTCTCAACGTACATTGCTTGTGTAATAATGAGTTTTGTTTCAGAAGCTTTTATTTGTTTGAAGATTTCAGCGCTGGTGTAGAAAGGATTGGCGGTGGTTGCGACCGCGCCAATCATGGAAGCAGCGATGAAAGAGAGAACAAATTCAGCTGAGTTTTGTAGAAGAATCATGATTACATCACCTTTCTGGATGCCTAATTTGGACAAACCAGCTGCGATTTTTCGACATTGGAGATAGGTTTCGGCGTAGGTATAGGTTTTTCCGGTGGCAGCAACGATTAGACAAGGCCGATCAGCAAATTCGGATAGGTTTTGGAAGCAGTAGGTATGAAGTGGGAGGTGGTTAGAGATAGGTATATCTGGTAATTTTGATTTAAATATATGAGTAGTTTGGGTAGAAAGAGAATCATCCTCAAAATTATCACAAGGTTTTTGTTTTTGGTTGTTAATTTGTTCAAGTTTAGGTACAGAAACAGAAGTAGATACTTCTGTGGTGGTCTGTTTGGCATCAACAGAAGGAGCTACTGACAACATTGTTTTAACTGATTATGAAGACAAAGCACTTTTAGGAAAGAGAAAAGTGAAGTTGAGAGAATGAGAAATGAAGAGAGGAAAATGTGGTAATATAAGGGAGAGAAAATGGGAAGTGAAGAGATTGGCGGATGAAGAAAGAAAATTCAACGAGGTAAGGTGTTAGGTGGGAGTGATGGATGGTTTTAGTTTGGAAAACGCTAACAAATCCCTTTAAACATAATTTTGTATATAAAATACATTAATAGTAGTATTTTAATTTTTAAATGAATAATTTTATAATTTAAAATGTTTAAAGAGTGTCTAAAATACTCTCGTTAGCAAGACATTTTTTAGTTTAGTTTTTTTTTTCTTTAAAGAAAGGAAGAAGTGAGAAAGAGAGGTAGCCAAGTAATCACGTTCAAAACCATGCGTTCTTCTTCTAGCCATTCTTACTTACCTACCTACCCGGTTTTATGTCTTTTTCTTTCTGCCTGCCAATATTTGTATTTTTATACTAAGTATTATAAATATATGGGTCAGCTCTCAACTTGTATTGTATGATATTTGGTGAGCACTTACTATGTATTAAATATTGGCTGCTGATCCACGTGGGCGGATTCTATGGTCATCAGCTCACTAGAACCCTCCTGGCAAGTTTGGTTTTGAACAAGTAGTGAGTGTATCAAACTCTGGGATGAAAAAGTATTAAAGCAATAGTGTGATCTTGTTGTTCTATGGACTATGGATCAATTATTTGGACTTGATATCAAGTCATATACAAGGTGCATGATTAAAAAAACAATAATGTTCCGCAGTCATTTAGGATTCTTAGATTTGCGACACCTGATTTATCATAGGTAGATTTATGGTTAATTTAGTTAGTTATATGATTAATTCAGATCACATTGAAAATTGTGGGGTTAAATACGTAGTTTAGTTAAAAAAAATTAAGTTAAAATGTAATATCTTAGAACAAAGTTTAAATCTTACCTAACACAAGGAGTATACGGATAGAAATCAACAAACCTCTACGACAATGTACAATAACAAGAGGCGCAACAACAACAACATCACAAAAAGCAAAAAACAAGTGAAAAGCACATCATTGAAATAAGCCTTGTCCACAAAAAAAAAAGATCAAAAGATAGATTCACGCGATGCACTTTCAACCACAAAAAAGATAACAACTTAATTTTGTCGAGTAAATTGAACAGACGACCACTCCTTATCCTTGAATATGCAGAAATTTCTTTTCTTCCACACTATCCAAACACAAAATAACCAACTTAAAACAATAGTTGATCGAACCTTCTTTGAAAATTGCACAAATTGCCAAACTAAATGAGATGGTCTGACAGATGCTGAGAATTCACTGAATAAATGTCTAACCACCGCTGACAAGATACCGTATATGCCTTAAACACTTGCATCCCAAAAAAGCCGATTATCACTTTCCTCGATGTCGCAGCCACCCGTACAAATAATAGAATTTTACTGAAGAACATCACGCTTGAGAAGATTATCCTTAATCAGAAGTCGATTACATAACAATCGTCAAGCAAACATAAATACCTTCAGAGCAGCAACCTTATTCCAAATAATGTTGTGCATGTCCAAACTTTCAGTCTGCACACCCTGTGATAACAACTTGTAAATGACGCGCACTAAATAACCTTTGTAGGGATCAAGATGCCAATCCCATTTGTCTTCCCGATCAGCGTGAAAAAAAAAAATTTATTCAACAACTCATAACACTTCTCCACCTACTCATTTTCCCACGCAAACAGACTCCGTTGCCACAACCAAGTTCGACCCCCAAGACCCAAACCCAATGAACATATTGTTGGAATAAAATGTGTTTAACATTACCACCTTAAGTTTTGATGATAACAAAGTATTAAAAGTTCAATTGGATATGCTAATATTTGTTCAAGTGTGCAGGACCATAGACTAAAATTTATAAGTCCTAAAACAAAGTATTGGGTCTGGAAGAACAAATGAGGGCAATAGAATTTATAAAGGAAGCTTGTTGCGCGTTTGAGTCTGAAGACCATCATAGTATGAAGATTCATCAGAAGTTGACTGCCAGAGTCTGACGTCATCAGAGTCTGAAGTCAAGAAGCTGGAGTTAGTTAAAGTTGGTTATTTGAAAACACAAGTTTATAGAAGGAATGGAAGCCTGGAGCAACGGTTATTTCAGAGGAATTAGAAGGCATTGGATGCTTACCACTGAAGAGTGCAAGAAAAGGACAATAATACAATTGTACAACCACTACTCCACTATCATGTCTGCACATAGTACTGCTACAGCTATGTCTACGCTGATTAATTCTCCAAACAAGGAACGGATTTCAAATTATTCCCTCCTAGGACATTAACCAAATCAAGCTTCAATAACGACTCTTTGATGCGCTGGCAACCTCTCAACGTCTCTTCCACACCTCTATATAAAGGAGTGAAGACTTGAAGATTTACAAAGACTCAACAACGTTTTAAAAGTGCCAAAACTCTGCTAAAATTGTTGTGCATCATAAACTTAGAATTTCTTATCAACTTTCATATCTTAGAAATTCTAGAGTCTTAAGAGTCTGATTTTGATTTGTATTGAGAACACCGTTGATTGTATATCAAGTGTTCAGCCGAAATTTTTTTCTGTGTAATTGTGTTTATTTAGAAGTCTCTTGCTTTTGTGCTCGAGCATAGGAAATCTCTTGCTTGTGTGCTTGAGCATTTGTAATCAAATTCTGATTTTAGTGAACTCTCCTTGGAAGTGCAAGGGGGACAAGATTACTTCTAGATTGTGGAAGAAACCTGTATAATTGTTTTGTGTCTTTCTCTTCTCTTCTCTCTCTCTCTCTCTCTCTCTCTACTTTATTCGCTACATTAGACTCTGAACTCTATCAGACTCTGGACTTTGGACTTAGTTTTAAAAGAAGAAAAAGCTAACACAATTCAACCCCCCTTCTTGTGTTTTTCTCATCTTCACATATATCAACAACTGATAAAAGAACATATATCAGCAACTGATATCATATGATTTTCAGCTAAATCAAACAAACCTCTAAACCTATCACGTAACATACCTCTTTCCAACCACGGATCACATCAAAAGTAAGTTGTAGTCCCATCGTTCACTACCCGCACAAATCTATAATCAAACCAACTACTCATCCTTGTTCCTACACCTCTTTTGATACTCATCGAATCACACCACCAAGAAGACCCCCTCCTCCCTCGATTCCTTAGCTTCCCTCATTCCTCTCCATACCTGCTCACCAACACCTTGTGCCATAAACACCCCTTCTGCAACCTCCAACACCACTTACATAAGAATGCCAACTTAAACTCCCGAATTTTACTAACCCCATTCTTCATTTCTCCTAACCTCGACAAAAATCCACTTTCCATTTTAAATCCATTAGTCGGGATACCATTGACATGCACCGAAATCGTTCTCATACTCACACATTCCAAGAGTCATTTACGTCAGGAAACATGAAATTTCATTTTATCCATTACACCATCTAAGATATGTAAATGACTTTTGTAAAAAAAAAAAAACCAATTGTAAGCCATCCAAGAGTCATCGTAAGTCTTCTCAAAATCGACCAAGAACATTAATAATTTCTTTTTAAATTTGTGAGTTTCGTCCACCACCTCATTGACAACCAAGACGCCATCAAGAATTTGTCTATCATTAATGAACGCTAACTGAATATCTGAGACTAAACTTCCAATAAATTTTTTTAGTCGATTTGGTAAGACTTTAACCAACACTTTATAAACGCAACTAACCAAATAAACAAGTCTAAACTCCAACAATACCTCAGGGTTCTCAACTTTTGAGATTAGAGCTATAAACATACAATTCAAACCTTTCACCAAACTTCCATTCCGGTGGAACTCCGATGACAATAACCTCGTGGAATCAGATTTCAACTCCTCCCAAAAATCCTTAATAATCCTAAAATTAATGCCACACGATATTTTTGTATTTGTCCAACACCTTATATATCCGGTACATGCTATATATACCATTTGGTTTTTTAACTCTCCCTCCCTCCCTCCCAGTCACATTAATAAATTAATAATTTTAGTTATGAGTGACAGATTGTTCCTATAAAAAAACAAATAAATTTCTCCAAAGCCTGGGTACAATAGTTAAAATGGAGGTGTCAATACAAACACCCATGGAGGTACCCCTGTTGTGCTTCTTATACCTCTTTTATTGTCTTTTAAAGTATAACTCGATTTTTTATTTATTTTGTTTTAAGATATGTAAATATAGTTATATTAATCTTTAAACACTCCTGTAAACAAAAACAAAAAATCTTTAAACACTCCATGTATTAATTTTACCTAATGATTATTTTTTTTGGTAACATTACCTAATGATTATTAATATAACAGTTTTTTTTTTTTGAAATATAATATAACAGTTTCTCAGAATTCTTAAAGTTGAGAATTATTTTCATTCCTTAATTCAAAATGTTCGTGGCTATATTTATCATGGTGAATTTAAGGAGCGTACAATAAATTCATTATATAGCACCTAGCTACTTTAACTCCCTGTAAGCTTCCTTAAAAAAAAAAAGAATTCCCTATAAGCTTATTCTAAAAAAAAATAAAAAATTCCTATAAGCATACCACTATTCTATTCCAAAGACTTCAATGGTAGTGAATCAAACATTAGAGTACAGCCTATGACATCAATGTTTGATAATCATTTTGTGTGGTATGAGCTCGACTTAGACGCTTCTTTCTGTATCTCCATGCAACCCGAATTCTATTTGCTGCAAGTGATCTCCAATACGTCGATTCATACCTAAACATAGCATAACAAACAAATCATTACAACAGAGTCATGGTTTTGAAGTATATAGTAGGCATATAAATAACACACTATAGGATTTGCATCATTTATGCACATTGTTACGAGTCCCACATTCGATGAGATAAGATTTGTATCAGATTATTATGAATGGTCTTTATTTAAATGAAGCATGGAGATATATATGCAATATAAAGAAGTTATAGAAAAAATGAAACAACATTCTTCATGAAAGATAATGCAGTTGAATCATAAAAGGATGAAGACATGTTGAAGTATCGACACAGACAACACGGAAATGGAAGGTTGAATAAATAAATAACCTTATAACTCCTTGAACACGAGGGCTCCGCAAGAATCTTGTGAAAAGAGTTGTGACTTCTTCAATGTCTTTAGCGCGGAGTGAAAATGCCTCAACATTGGTTAAGCATCTTACTGTTCTGTCACTAGTCAATCCTTGTCCTTGAAGCTTTACTTTTTTACCTTCTACAAGAGAAACCACATTGGTTAAAAGTGTTGTTTCTCACTTTTTTTATTAAGGTTGCGTTGCTGATCATTGCTAGTTCTTTATGCTATCATTATATCAAGTATAGTTGTACCTTTGCTTTCAAGAGACTGTTCAAGATACCATCTTAGAAGTTCTTCACCACAAGCATCCCCTTCTGATAGTGGAACCGGAATTCCATCTTCTCCGATGCTCTCTAACTTTCCACGCACAATAAACACCATCTTCTGTACGAGACCACCCTGACTCAGAATTCTACTGCCTTTAATGTATGTCGTCTGTATTAGTCTCTCACGAATGGCGTCTAAGATAGGTTCATCCTCATCCATCAGGGAAAAGATTCGAACCTGTAGAAATGTTGGATCAATATAGAAAATTAAATCATCATTATAAATAGCATTCGGACTTGTTTAATATAATTGGCTTTTGATGCGTAACTGTTTTATTTTCATTATGAATATGCACAAAGCTTTGTCTTGAAAATTGTTTTCTCATTCAACTTCTATCGGATTCCAGCAAGTTACATGCAAACATTATAGGTGAGATTTTAAAGTTCACATTACATCTGAACTAGATAAATAAAATCTACTTAAAGAGTATATCATGAACTATTTTTAAATGCTCGAATGCATACTTTTTTAACAAATTTGAAGAGATGGCGTCTTATGTCTTTCTGGAGATCTTCTGGCAAATTTTCCAGAACCATTTTATCAGGAACACCCCTTGTTGCAGCCCAATTATACCGTTCAGCCTGCCGTACTCTCCTGCATGACAGATATAGTATCCATCATTTGTACATTATACGTAATTCATTATTTGATAGATGCGTGTTGGCAATGTTGATGTGATTCGTTAAAAGAATTAGAACGTTTCATACCTCTTAAGATCTTCTGGTAAGCGGCGATGACTCATCCACTGCTCAACATCACGGCCTCTAAGTTGCATTTCTACCCTCCTGTAATTAGGATGGAACAAAATGTATCAAGTTTGTTAAAACCCTAAAGATGAAACACATCAGAAATTTACTAACAAAGTTACATTATTAGTCAAAACTTGCATCTTTAGATAAATTAGTCAATATCAATTTTTGTTATCGCAGAACCAAACACACACGACAAAGCATTGATGTCACTGACAATTAACATGCACATAAAGTAAGAGAACCACGTTCTACCTCCGTCCAAGAGCCTGAAGAAAGTTCTGTATGTTTCCAATGAGAAGCGCATAAAGCAAGAGTCCCAATCCTATGATGGACATTGTAAAGAGAACTTCCCGCACAAAATAGCTTGGTACTTGATTGCCAGCCATAGTACTAATTTGCTGTATTAAAGATCATATGGGTATAATTGTCAAGTAATATCAAACTAGGCTTAAATATTGCATTCGTCCCTGCAAATATGCCTCGTTTAAGTTTTGGTCCCTGTAAAAAAAATATTTGTTTTTGGTCCCTACAAAATTTTTTGTTTTTTAAAATAGTCCCTGACCCCATTTTTGGGATGATTTGTATACGTGGCACATGATGACTGGACCCATTCTGTAGTTTTTGGTCCCTGCAAAATATTTTGTTTTTTAAACAGGTCCCTGCAAAATTTTTTGCTTCTGAAAATAGTCCTTGGAGGGACTATTTTAAAAAACAA